>Ga0302280_1002079_pt1 | contig 15802 bp, 11 predicted proteins | sample III_Fen_E1_1_FD_198771 | JGI IMG/M metagenome (GOLD analysis project Ga0302280, IMG submission 198771) | Peat permafrost microbial communities from Stordalen Mire near Abisko, Sweden - III_Fen_E1_1 | ecosystem: Environmental > Terrestrial > Soil > Wetlands > Permafrost | place: Sweden: Abisko... | reverse complement strand
TACAAAGAGGTGTGTAATGCAATGAATACATTAGTTCATGCACAGAGTATAAGATGGATATAGGAGGAGATACACAAGAGATACCGTATATAAGAGGAGATGCACAGGAGATGCAAGTGAATGTCTCTCCGTTGTACCTCTGTACCCTCTTGTTTCATCCAAAGTGTCCACTTTATTACTTCATATATGCATCTTGCGTACAACTAATATGAATGGAATTGCACTCATTTTTCATCTGTTTCTGTACAATTCAGTCAATATGTCCAAGAGTGTGAGACAACTTAGTTTTCCAATTGCACTTGGAAGAGATGCAAATGGAAATTTCACTGTACCTGTTCTGGCAAGTGAAGGAAAGAAAGGTGAACCATATGAGTGTATGGATCAACACCATCGTATGCATTGGTGTCAAGGATCTAGAGATGCTAACGGAAAGTTGTTTCCATGGGCCAGATCAGATCATTATGCACACGAAGAAGGGGTTGAATGCAAGGGCGAAAAGTCTTACTTGATGGCTGAACGATACAAAACAGGGGCTGAATCCACTAGAAATACAGATCCAAGAAACTGCGAAAGCTGTGAACACGAATTCCCATTTGATAAGTTAATGGCAGTTGCTGGACGCACAGCTTATGTTAAAACTTTGCTTGCCTGTGGACCATGCACTGTTAAATGTACCGATGGAGATTGCAATCAAGCTACTGTTAAATTACCAGAAGATGTGGACGATACTGTTGTTCTATGTCACCGGTGCAAGTTAAACTGGTGCAGGAAACAGAAGAAGGATAGACTGGAAAACATAGATGATATTATTGCACCTGAAGATGAAATAGAAGCTGAAGAGGATGAAATTGGCTCGAATGGATCAGGAGATAGTGATGATGGTATGGATGAAGCAGATGCTATTGTGGACAGGAGAAATAAACGGAGGTGGGCGGAAGCTAGATTAGAACGCAAACAAGAGATAGATAGATTAAAGCAAGAACGAAAGATAGCTAGTGATAGTGACTCTGACAGTGACAGTGACAGTGACAATGACAGTGACAGTGATAATCAAACAGATGAATCAAAAGAAGAAGAGATCGAATACAACGATGAAGAAATAGAAGAATTACATCCAGCACCAAAGAGAGCCCGCAAAGAGATCACTCGCCAAAGAGGTAGACTGAAACAGTACGGGGATCACACGGTACGCGACACAGTAGAACATCTCGATGAATTGATGGAAAGTGACCGTGTACTCAATACGACGGCGAAACAATCAATTTCAACCTTAGCCTTTTCGTATTTCCGTGCGAATAATTGGGAATGGAACAATTCTGCATTGTACGGCCGAGCTATGTTACGACACCATGTTCATCAGATTTTATTGGAGTATAAACTCGTTCAATACAGTTGCGCATATGATCAAAGTCCACGTTCAACTTTAAATGAAGTTTCCTACAATCCGTATATTGCTAAACGTGGAACGTTTGGACATATGTTCATTGTATGTTATATCCCATTCCACCAACATACGTCTGACATAATCACAGAACTTACTAATATGGTAGACAATCGTGGACTCCGTAAGAGAAAAACAGGAGCACTAATGCAAAAACACAAATTACCAAAAGAGATTAAAAAGTGTACTATGCAAATTGATTCACGTGATGTCTCATTCAAAGAAGCCGTGTATACCAGATTGATTGTGGCAGATGATATGGTATCATTGTCAGATGCAATATTGTTCACAGAGAGAACCATACGATACCATCAAGAATTGCAAATATAATACACACTACATGTATGTTCATTATTGTTATGTGATATTAACAATATTAATTTGTTTATTTGAGTCCATGTGCATTGAACTTGTGATTATAACAATAAATAGAAACAATGTGTATAAATTGCAATCAGAATGATTCGGATGCTGCCCATCCATAGTTATGTGCCATGAGCCTGTAGCGCTCAGACTTGCGATTTAGAGTGGCCCAGTAATGCACCATCTGAAGTGTCATGACTAAGTCATCTTTCTTTCCTTCTGATTTACCTCCATGTGTCACCTTAGGTGCTTGGAATGGCGTTTCTGCTGGCTTGATCTCTTTTCTATACACTTTCATTTGCTCTAACAATGTAGCAAAGTCTTTCTTTGCATGTGCTCCACATAGATGCCTGTATACGTCGAGTGAGTCATTATTCAACAACACTTTCAGATGCTCTGCGTACAGGTGTTTTTCGTTGGCTCCTGTCCACACACCTGGTCTGTGTAGATCAGACTTATCTTTTGATTCTACGTGTACAGGTTGAAACTCGCGAGCTCTACACTTGTGTGATATCCAGTCTGCTGTAATGAATGACATGTTGGATTCAATGTATATGAATATGTGCGAGCTCTGGAACATAGGTTGGGCCCGTATACGCCTGATATGGCCCTGCAACATGGCTTTAATGTCATCTGATTCTGTATACAGAGAAGTACACAGAATTTATATGAAATACACATGTATGATTGTTTACTATATATATAAACAAGTATGTGTACAAAAAATATTTTTTTCTAGGAAAAAATTTTGAAAAATTATTAATTATTCGACAACGCGTATTCAATATAGTATGAGTACGTGAAAGTACAGGATATAGTGTGTGTATATAGTGAACACTTACGTGCTGATGAGGTTGCATCAAGCGCAACAAGCTATACATATACATAGCACACAACATACACATTTACACATGCGTCAGAATGGATGTGGATTCTGGACAGTTACAGATTGTGGATGAACCACTAACTCCACGCCCACCTGCACCTCCTAGAATAACTATCATACGCAAGCGCAAGTTAGCTGATCCTAATGTAATATCAACTACCAACACTGTTCCATATAGTATAGATGGTGGATCTGATCCTAAGAAGCAGAGAACTGAGCCAACTAAAGTATCACATGCACAGAGTGTAGTGCTTGTGCCAGAAGATGCACTACTAATACGCAACAGCAAGCTACTTGTGTCTTCAGCAACACCTAATGCGGATATCAGAGATTCATATCCAGGCAAACCATCTGTCCTGAAGACTATACTATGTGAACCTACAGTAGTTACACTCGAGTCATATGTGTACATGTGTGTGGAAATCATGTCCCGCTTGAAACAGCTGGACCCTCGCATCAAGATCAACTATCAGTTGATGGAACTCATCACACTCGTGTCTAAGCTGAAAAATATAACATATCTCAAGTACATGTTACTGTTGATGGTAGTGTGGCTAGAGCCCTTTCGTGATTATGTCACAATCAATGAGGATCCACGTAAGTGGAGAATATTCTATCCCATTCTGTGCAGGAGAATGGAGAACTATATCTATGGCAAGCGTACATGCGCGGATGGCAAGAACAGCAAGTTCTCTATGAACCAGTTACACGAGAATAACTGTGGCTGGATCACAAATGATCTCACTAGCATTTATGGAATGCTATAGAATATATATGTGTATTATAAATTGTCTTACCACTGCTTGCTGACGTCCCTTGTGGTCCCGTGTGTACGTTATTGTAGTCACTGCGAAGTCAGATGACTTGCCTCCTCCTGCTGGATCTATTGCCATGTGCAATACATTCACCTCTCTATCAAATGTATGTTGCCATCCTCTCACTCTCAATTTTTCAATAGAATCCCTACTGAAGTGATAGTGTTTTCCAGTATTAAGTACACCACTCGCCTCTCTCTCTCCCAACTCTGTCTCGCCATAACACTTATATATAGCATTGACCTTCCTCTGATTGCCCACACCACGCCAGACTGGGTTCTTTTTACCAAACCCTATACGCAATGATAAGAATATGTACTCTCCATTGGGCCACTGCAGTTCCATCAACATATTCATGTAATCGTTCTCATCCTCTGGTGTACTGATAGCTATCACTGCTGTGTGTGTCACTGACATAAGAGGTAGAATAATCTTTTTGAACACCTTTGGGTTGATGTGTGCAGCCTCTTCTATCACAATTATGTCCGCCGACACTCCTCTCAATGCTATATACAGACATATTCATATACGCATAAAACACAATTATGTACATGTACATTTCGATTGGCAATAAATTCATATTTCAAACACATGTATAATAGTTTGGTGGCAATGGACAGGGCACAGTCTGTGTTGATGATGTATCAGATGCATAGTTGTGCATCCTTTATTATGTAGAAGTTTATTTATTCTTGAATATGTTATAATGTGTGTATCTGAATTAAAATTTTAATTCATTTCTAGAATTATAACGCTAAATGTAGAATCTGGAAAATGACTGAGCCCAGTCATTTTACTGACTGTAAACCAGGTTTACCTGAAGGTCATGTGAAAAGTAATGGGTAAAATAAAATAAACAAACAGAATCCACTACTTTAACCTATGTACTTTGAAAAGGTCAAATTCAAATAAATGTCCGAATAATTCAAAAGGGAGATGCACCTAGTATACACTCAGTCAATGACTGTGTACAACAAAGAACTATTTGTGTAAAGTTGCATCTCCTCCACGTGCTCAAACTAGGAGCATAATACTGTGCACATTGTACCACACTACTGTACACTAACACTTCATCACACCATCACCTTATCATTCTACCACACTATCACACTCTCACCACACTTCACTACTCTCTCCTTATATCATTCAGAATGGATTGTGACCGCAAACGCAAGGCTGTTGGTACCAATGATGTGGTACAATATTGCACACATTCTATCAAATAAATACATTTGCATGCTCCTAGTATTGTATAAATACACACCAGTGTCATTGTTTTACATGTTTCATAGGTGCCACAAGCAAAGCATCCGCGAACAGATGATTACATTTATAGTTTCGCTGTCACAACTGTACTACAGAATAGAGATATCTTACACGTGATTTATTCATTCATACATGTAATGGAACTGTTCAGACTTTCACGTATTAATAAATTATTTCACTGTCAGATCAGTCCACTCCATGATATGGTATCTACAGTCATTATTACTGATACCAATCAGGCCTCTACTACGTTGAGTGTGGATACTAAGCGGTCGCATATGTTGAATCCTCTTAATGTGCCTCTATTGTGGGCAATAGCAGATATTGATCGTGATAAACTGTATGCACAATATCAACTGATTCACGATGACACAGTTAAATCTCGTACTGATTCATGTCATCTACTGTCTGTAGAATCATGTGAATTTACAGACCTGCCACACTCTGTTCCATATCAACAAGCTATATTCAAACATCTGACCAGTCTTAAGCGATTGAAACTGTCAAATAGAGTAGAAGTAGATACAGATAGGTACTCTGTGTTCTTTCCACTCATGAAGAAACTGCAGTCAATAGATTTATCTGGTTGTGATAGTATTACGGATGGAACATTTTCAGCTCTGAATCTGCTCACTAATTTACATACTGGTACAATACTATTCTGTTTATTGTACTGTTCTGTTCTGATTTATTTATGTTGTATTAATTTGTTCAACTGTGTGTGTATGTATACTACAGTTAAAGCAAGCAAGTGCTATAGAATAACAGATAGAGCCATTGAATATCTAGCTGATGGATGCAATGATTTGCACACGCTCGTCTTGGATGGTTGTATAAATATTACTCATGCAAGCATCTATTATTTACACAGGAATGAACACATTAGAAAACAATTAAAGCATATAAATATTTCTCAGTGTTTTAAGATCCAACCTATTGGACTTAGACAACTTGGTCGTTTTGTATCATTAGAAGTGGTGGATATATCTCAAACCCGGAATGTAGTGGACAGTGTACTGCTATTTTTTATTACTCTATCTAAGCTAACTTCTGTTAATCTCTCTGGGTGTACACAAACAACTGACGAAGGATTGAGATTGTTAGTGAGTAAGTGTACAGAGCTTCAGATTATTTTACTGGGTTATTGCAACAGAATCACTGATATGGGTGTTTCCTTTTTATGTGGTTTACCAAATTTGCGTGTGTTGGACTTATTTATAGTTAACAGATTAACTGATCAGTCCTGGTCTGCATTCTCTCGTATGCCTAAGTTGGAACGACTCAATCTTGGTGGATGTCACTTATTAACGGATGCATTAGACACGGCCACGAGTGCTGCAACCAAACCAGGCATTCTACCATCTCATGTTTTACAGCAGGTGATGGTTAACAATAATCGATGCATTGATGATATCTTAGTTGCACACGCAAAGTCGATGGCTAATCCAGTCCCGGTTAGTAATACTTCCAATAATAATACCGGAACACCTACACATTACCTTATTCCGCATATAATCATTCAGCCCGGTCATGTTTTCCCAGTTGCACCAGCAGTAGCTTTTCCTAATCCTGTGCACACCAATAATAATACTGATGATAACAAGGATATTAACGATCATGCTACCAACACGAGTGGCCTTGTGTGGCCTGTACCTTATCTGGGTGATATTCGTTACATGTTCAATCGATGCACTACCCTTCGCTATATGAATATATATGGCTGTTATGCATTCTCCCCAACGATGAAAACCACGTTCACTGTACCAATATATAAACAGCCGCATTCATTTGTTCAACATGAACTAGCACACACAATTGAAATTGATCATGTTTGCCGTGTGTTTGATTTAGATATGTAATCCTCTGTGTATTCACTGTGCATTCGTGTGTGTATGTTACTATGTGCACATGAATTTAATAAACAACTGTCCATTAATCAATGAAACCTGATTGCATAATTTATTGAAATGGAATAAATAAGAATGATGGATGTGTATGAATGCGTGGATGTTCAAGCATCTACCCGTGTATACTGCCAGTTATCCTTCACGAGTGTGAATGGAACTGGCACTGGTCTTGGCACAAACCGGATACCAGCAGTTGGTTGTGTGTAAGATGTGTTGTTGAGGGCTGCTCTGTTGTGTACAGGTTCTGACTGTTTATCTGGGGATCCAATGGTCACAGTATCTTTGTGTATATCGGGTTTGGGTGTGTTGTTTGCACTCGTTCTGCCTGGTATATCTATTGGGGCAGACGGGGTGTATCGGAAGCCTATAGCTGTTTGCATTAGCAGTGTTGGGCTGTTGACTTCTCCTCTCTTGCTTGATTCATCCTTGACCTTAGATGCTCTACCTGAGTGGATTGGAGTATCCCTACCTGCATGATGTTTGTGCACTTTATGGTCACTGTATATCATGGGATGTGATAACATATCCTTGTCTGAACAGGGAACAAAGTAAACTGCCGCACGTCTTCCATTGGCTGATCCACTCCTCTTGCGCTCCTCGTCTGCGAACGCTTTGCGTACGAATTTCATGGCCACTCCTCCTATATCACTGACAGCCGATGCCCGTTTCAAGTCCTTTATATCCTTCAATATTTCAGCCTTTTGTTCATCTGAATCAACACATATAGTCATGTGTATACCTGGGATGTCATCCACCATGTCATGAAGTGTGATGATCAAAACAATCTGTTCGTGTGTAAGTGATACTAGGGACAGTGGATCAATATCTGTACACTTGTCATTTCTGATAGGATATAGGAGTGGTAGAACTGATTTTATCGCTTGAATGTCTATGTAGTGAGTGTCTCCATTGGCATCATCGAATAAGTCTGAGCTGGACGCAGATCCACTAGAACCAATCACTGTGTTTTCTGAATGGCTCCATTGATCAGCATACCATTCTCGTGGGTGATAATCATCCTGTACTTCTCTTAATTGATGATAGATTCTGTCATCCAGCGCACGGTTAAGACGCCTTTGTATGTGGCAATTGGTCACACGCACCAAGTTCTTGTTGCGTAACTGAACGACATTTATTATGGACATGATGGAATGTGCATGAAGAATATGTACAAGTGATTGAAACGATCATGTGCAGTGTGTTATACATTACAATGCATATGTGTATATGTATAGTATATTGTTAACTATGAGTAATTTTATGTATACATAAAGTTATATCAATTCTTCATCTTGGTCAGGGTACAGTGCTTCATCTGGGCAGTCTGGCCTTAGTGGAGATGGTGGACGTTTATCTTCTGATGCTTGCTCGTGTGCTCGCTTTGCTAATACTTCTTCTAACATGGTTTTCATTGATATGGGCTTTGGCTGTGGTTCAGAAGTAGTTGTTTGATTATTATTGGGTATCTGCTTCTCATCTGAGTCTTGCTCTTCGTCATCTGAGTCCACAGCCTTGCGCTTTCTTTTCTTCTTTGTTGCAATGGGTACATCTGCCTCTTCGTTGTCTGACTGTAGTGCAACTGGTTCTGTGCCCATTTCAACATCCTGGTCTGTGTGTACTGATATCGCATCAGTATCATCTTGTATATCAGCTGCACCTGCTTCATCTGTAGTGTGCTCCCCGTTCTCCAATTTCCTTCTCTTTTTAGCTTCCTTTTTGAGTCGCTTGCGTTCCTTCTTAGCAGCCTTGCGCTTCTGTTTCTCTGTTAATCCGTTCTCCTCTCCATCTTCCTGCTCACCCTCTGATGGTGCTTCTAGATCTATACTATTCTGTTCCATCTCCGCTTCACCGTCACTATCAGCAGCTGCCATATTATGCACTGCATCATGCTTAACCTTTTTAGTCTTTTTGCTCTTTGATTTCTTCTTTTTGCCACCCCCTTCAGCTTCCTCTCCGTATGACTCCTTGCTCCAGAGTTGCTTTTCCATGTCTCTGGCCAGCTTGGCCTCTGTCTTCTTACTCTCTTTGGCCTTCTCTTTGAGTTGTTTCTTTTTCTCTTCTTCCTCCTCTGCAATCAACTTCTGTACTGTATAATACATTTTACCACCTGCCTCACGGAGTGGCAAAATAACCATCTTACAGAATCCCAAATTGAGCACCTCTAGCATCATGGCCTGCTTCACATTGTACATTCGAGGTGATCCAGTAACATTGACACCGTGTTTACGTGGAGTTGACGAATCTGCAGATTCAATCTGAAATGCTGATATCAATGTCACGCCATTTGTTTTACATTTCTTTTCTAACAGTTTCAACAGAGGTTCGACTTTGGTCTTGTATATATTAGCGTGCTTAGCATGTAGATCCTCAGCGTCATATGATGGTCTGAATCCGTTCACGGGCAACCACTTCTGTGTGAATTTGGGATTGTCGTTGAAGTCTCTTGCACACTTCCACCAGTGTTCTTGGCTCACTCCATACTTTTGTATCTCGTGTGCTAACGCGAAGTTACGTGTTGGTTGATACATTTCGTAGAAGTCCAATGTGACCAAGTCCTTGTCTGTTCTGGTGCTATTGGAAGCTGCTGCTATGGCTTTGGCTCGTTCCTTCGGCATGGCACCACGCATGCTGATTAGCATGGTCATGTGATTGTTGGCACATATATGTTGTATCTGCACTGCATTGTGCACAGCTCCATTCCAGAACTCTAACTTGTCTGGTATTGTCTCTTCTGCGAGGACCACGCGCATTCTCCCCATCGCAGCATCACCTTTCATCTCTGCTTCATCCAATACTGCTTGATCTATATCCACATCGTTGTCTGAGTTATCATCTGGTTCATTATTAGGTAATACTGGATTTGTCTTATTCTCACCCAATGCTAAAAACTCAATCATATTCGTGGCTCCATGAACATGATTTGGCGCATCCTCGAACAATGCATCTATGTCTGACATGGCTGTCGATGTATATAATGGAATTCACACTCGAGTATATTATGATAATACAGGTAACATATAGATGTGAGTGTGTGTGGTGCATAATAACTGCACACTATATATTTATGAATGGAGATGCATGGGAGATGCAATAATTTGAATAAATGGCGCGAGTTAATTAAAATTTTAATTCATTTCTAGAATTATAGATCTAAATCTAGAATCTGGAAAATGACTGAGCCCAGTCATTTTACTGACTGTAAACCAGGTTTACCTGAAGGTCATGTGAAAAGTAATGGGTAAAATAAAATAAACAAACAGAATCCACTACTTCAACCTATGTACTTTGAAAAGGTCAAATTCAAATAAATGTCCGAATGGAGATGCAGTGTGCTCAATTTGCATCTCCATTTTAAATTTAATGTATCTCCTTTGTATGAACTGTGCACTTAGTGTGCACGTACAATGGCATGTATATGTTACTCTGTACACGAGTATGCTATCGCGCAACCTATATAGTATACCTCAACACGCTGACGCAATGTCTTCAGTATGTAGCTTCATTAACAACGGATGGGAGTACGTGAAGGTTCCATTCGCATGGCTAGGCCGTTTGTCTGACCTCGCAAGGATGAGTTGGGCTATGGGGCCGTTGATCATTGCTTGTGGTGCGCACGTGTATACCTATTTCGAATGGGTACAATCAGTGTACTGCCAGTTGCGCATGTTCATTGTGTACGGTCCTCTGATGCACGCATTTGCTTTGATTGGTCTCTCTGGTGAGTGGGAGGGGATGGATGAATATGAGTCTGTGTGGTGGCCCCGTCTTACAGGTCACCCATCTCTGGCTAGATTCAATGAGACGCGAGAAGACTACTTACACCTGTTGGGGAACATCGACAGTCAATGGTTTAGTAATATCCCAGTGATTCTAATATTAGTAATCAGTGTATGCATACTGGTGCGTATGGTTGTATACAGAACACTCACTTACACAAACAGCTTCATTACATATAGACTGTCTATTAGCCACGCTTTCGTTGCTTGGATTATACACAGCTGTATAGGGGTGTCTATGATAACTTGTATTGGATCTTGGCAATGTTTGCGTAACTTTGAATATTTGCTAGTGCTTAGATATATTGCTGGACTGACTGACATTATCATGTTATTTGTGTACATTGGACAATGCAAGAAGAAAGTATTAGTTGCCGATATCACCTGGACAGTCGCACATTTCGTTTTTACTGTTCTCTTCATGTCACAGCGATCTGGCATGATACTATCAGACTTACTGATAGTATCTGTGATTCAGATACTATGGCACTTTAAGTATTTATTCAAAGGTCACTGTGGTCAACTGAATATCTTATCGCATGCATCTGGGTGGCTGATACTGCAAGGATTTGTTAGTTACTTGTTCTACACAATCAATCACCGTGCTAAAGATACCACCAAGGGCAAGGATTGCATTGTCTATGATATAATGTTGGTGATGTATGCATTGTTGTTTATACATAACATGGCTACGTGTCGTATGCAACGTGTATATGGATCACCAGAAGATGTCACCTTAGTGGTCAAAAAGGTGCAGTAACAGTGTCTTGTGTTGTGTACTTGTGTGCTTATGTTCATATCTGTCCCCACTAAAAGTAATTGCAAATTTAATAAACATAACAACTCTTGGATTATGTACAACACTTCGTTTTGTGATTATCGATCACCCCAAATACAAACATGACCACACACACTGATCGTTTGAAGCATGTCGCATACTTTCATATGAATGGCTTGGCCGTGTGCATATGCATGATAGTAATGTGTGTCCTGTTCCGGTACACTACATGGGCTATCAATCCACCAGAGACGCAATTCATTGTGGCTTTAACCTGGATGATGCTGTGCAATATTGGCATATTCACATTTGCATACAAATACGATGAGTGGTGGACGTTGGCTCTATTGATACTCGCACAGGGGCTTGGTGTGTTCTTCCAGACTATCGTATGCTACTTGTATGTGCTAGCGTTCAACCTTGATATCCAGTACAAGTTATTCGTAACTTTATTGTGCTGTTTCTTGGTGTATATTACTAGGAGTGTTCCTGTCCAATTCTATCTATTTCATATCGGAGTTGATGCAGCCACTGGGGCTCTGCTCACTACAAAGCAACGACTATTGAAATCTATAGGAGGCGCATTCATAATGTGTTTGTTGACCATACTGCACTTTGGTTTGTTCTTTACAACATTCTGGTTGCAACGATTTATCACCACAGTTGAGTGGTATACCAGAATTTCTGTACTGGGTATCGGTATTCCCATAGCGAGAGTTATTATTAAACGTTGGCTGCATCCAATATTAGAGAACAAGTTTGTGAAGACAAATCCACAATATGCATTTAGATTGCTGCGATCAATCGAAATCATGTACTCGCTTCCGAATAGGTTGCTGGTCCTACAGTCTCCTGTATTCTGGGAGTTCGTACTCGAGGTAGTATGTCAAATGTCATTTGAACTACTCGCGAGGGTGGCGCAACACAGTTTTGACCGCAAGTTGAGCAAAAGTAGAGCATCTGTATATGCAGTTGGTCGTTCTAGAAATAAGTCAACAGACAGTGTTCAATCCTATCTAACTCGCCCTTCTCTTGTGTCTCCAAATCGTATCAGCATTACAGCTGGTATGCTTCGAGTGTCTCCGATCAGATTAAGCACCATTAATATTCCAAGCACTGTCGTTGAGCTACCGCTTGGCGATAAACGATTATCTAATGCACACAAACTAACAATTCAAGTATCAACAGATGAACTGGAATGTGATCGTATGCACACACCAAGGACTATTGTGTCTGTTCCTATTCTTCCACAGTTCTTTCCACCTGATGTTGCAAATGTGACTCCTTCTATTCGACCTAGATCTTTGTCACTTCAGAACAACTATTTTGTAGACGAGACCCTGCCTAATACACGTACTGCATCACCATTCACCGATTCACGCGGTATATCGTCTAGGAAGATGACAGCTCCAGCAGCATACGAAGCTGTTCCAGTTGAATTCTTTCAAGATCAAATGACAATGGGTAGAGCCAGTTCGGGCACACCAGAGCTCATGATGCAACCATCTGTGCAGTACACACCAGAGAGAGTGAAAGAGGTGAAGGAACCCACACCCGGGGCTAATGTGCGCATGATCAGTACTCCCACAAGCCCCAGTATAAGACGAAGCTTGCGCACACCCACTACACACGGACCTATGCAATTCTCAATAGGTGATCGATATCAACACGAAGTTGCCATGCGTAGTGTCAGTGATATCATGGGACAGCACATTGCATTATACCTCTCTGTCGTCATGTATTGCGTGCTGGGATCAGTCGATACGACAGTCAACTTGTCTACTGGCAATATAATCGGTAGACTGTTCGTCATCGTGTGTATCGACTTTATCACAATATTCGTTGTGTTAGTAGTTCAGAGTAAATACAAAGTGGACTGCACTTCTATACCACTCAATATGCAATGGGATGCTGTCGTACAAGTACTGTTTGCTGCAACTACTGTCGTATTTGGATACATAACAGTACAAGCATCAGTGAGTATGGGTGCAACGTTTGTGTTTGTGTACTTACAAGTGTGATGTGTAACAGTGTATATTTAAATGTATGCATGTTGTGCATTGTGTATTTATTTGTGTTCCATTTCACAAAATGTAGCATATATATGAATTCACTTGTTGTGTATAGTGTACTACACAACTTACATAGTGTTTATGCGTACACGCTTTCTCTCGTGTACAACTGTATATTTTAATAATAAATAATACCACTCTTTTTAATTAATAATTGGTCGTCATGGCCCAGCTGGATGCGATTCATAACTTCTTGAGTGATGCAATCTCCACTGGCATTAACCTGAAGGGTGTTGATCAGACTTCACAGATACAACTACGTCTGGCCCTCCAAAATCTACACAATCAAACATCTAGAATCCGAAATCCTGTTGGATATAGTGCTGCTGGAAATAAGAACAGTGCCACTGTATCCGTTGAGATAGAAGGCATGAAAGATGCAGATGCGGATGATACTGGTGTTGGTGATGTTAATCAAAAGCTGTTGGACACGTCTGATGATCCAGGAACCCTTGGCTCATCGATAACTGACTTTTTGGGCATGTCTAAGGAGGATCAAATCAATATGACTGGCGTTAACGCTCGTGCAGTACGCAGTGCTGTTCGTGTTCCAGCTTTCATCCGTTTGTTACGGGAGGCTGTAGCAAGTTTCGTCTATGTGCTGGTCATTCTGGGTATCGCATCAGTGAATCCAGGATCTGATGCAAGCCCCATAATCAATGCACTGGGTGTATTCTTTATTATATATATCCTGTATGGGATGGCTCCAAGTCTAGACCTCAGTCCATTCTTCTCTCTGCAACAAATGTTCTTACGCTTTATGACACCTGAATTGGATGACCAGGGTTATGGTGACGTCATGTACGGCGTGGCTGCGATTTGCGTTCAATTGGGAGCTGGTATCGGTGCAGGATATTTATCATTGCAGATAATGCCCACTAATGCAGTGACTCTGACTCAGGCTGGACCGGGTGTTACAGAAGGATCTTTGATGGTATTTGAATTCCTATTTGTGTTCGCTTTTGCAATGGCAGTGAATCTATTAATCCCACGTCATGGAGTTAAGTCGCATGCTTTGATTTATCACAGCAGTCCAAGTGCAGTCATAGGTGCTATTTTCGCCCTGGCCAACTTGTTCATCGTGAACTTAACTGGTGCTTCCATGATCTTCACTCGTACTCTAACAGCTGAAATCATACAGAATAACTATACTCAGTGGTGGTGGTATTTCGTGCCACATCTAGTTGCACACTTCATTGCTGCTGTTGTGTTGTATAGCATCCCTCATCTGGAGAAGAGGCGCGCTGTGAAGGCTGGACTTGCTATGCTCAATAAACGAGGTTAGTTGTATTAGATAGATTCTCTTTTTTACTTTTGTTTACATTCATTTTAATTTGATTTGTTTATTTTTTTCTTTGTTTATTGGTTCCACATTAAATTTACATCACATTCTCTTTTTCCTTTATGTTTTACATTGTTTTATGTACATCTTTTATTGTGATATATGGGCATATCCCAGTTTTTCGTTTATTCAAATTTGCATATGTGTGTTTGATCATATGACAAATAAATACATTTTAATTTCATTGTAAATGTATTAAGATGTAGATTGTTGTTCATTTTGTCTCTGTTGATCGGCATATGCTGACAGCACAACAGCTACGATGATGCACACAAATGCAATGTAATCATACACGTTTAAGTTCTCGTTCATATAGAACTTCGTGTAGATCAGAAACACTATCCACGAAGGCAGGGAATACAATACACCTAGATGAAATACTGACATGCCTCCAGCGTATCCCATTCGAATCGATGTGTAATTCGGTATGTACTCTGGGATAATTGCTATTGCCACGGATACACCATAACCTACCATGTACGGTAGCATGGTTTTGTCTGGTTTAATGAAGAAGTACCATGCGAACGTTGCTGCGATTGAAGCAATGATATCTAATATTAATACCCATGCATAGAGTTCTACTGTTGACATAGACCGCGCTTGTGCGCTAATGTACGTTCCTATCATATCGTCTGGGCCCAGTGGAGGAAGTGATCGTAGCTGTGTCCCTGTGCTGCTTGTGGCATTGTTGGCGATGAGAGGTGATGTGTCATTGAATGCATCAACATGCAATTTTAAATTTGTCACTTCCAAATCGGATGACACTAGTACACTAGCTGAAGCTGTTGTAACTTGCTTGAGCCTCTTGGTCCGTGCTTTCTTTGACCCTGGATACATTCTAATGGTAGTGCATTAAAACTGTATAATATACACTATGTTCACCACATTGTTATATACAAACACCTGTTAGTTTATTGTACATAGACTATACCAATGTTAGTGCTGTACTTCGCGTCCAGGGTGATTCTATACCGCTTGTTCTGCAAGGCAATAGTGCGATTTGCTGGGATCAAAGATTCGATAGACTCGCGATTCGTGCATACATTGTATGTCTGGTGGTATCTGTTGTGCTTCATTCGTCGTTTGTAATAGTGACAACTATTGATCTGGTATGGGTAATCGTTTGTGGGCTAACTGTAGACCTTGCGCTGGCCAA
>Ga0302280_1002078_pt1 | contig 15806 bp, 12 predicted proteins | sample III_Fen_E1_1_FD_198771 | JGI IMG/M metagenome (GOLD analysis project Ga0302280, IMG submission 198771) | Peat permafrost microbial communities from Stordalen Mire near Abisko, Sweden - III_Fen_E1_1 | ecosystem: Environmental > Terrestrial > Soil > Wetlands > Permafrost | place: Sweden: Abisko... | reverse complement strand
TTCCGGCATCAAAAGTCTGGCTTGTTTGCAGGCCGAACGCCGCCGTCAACTGGTAGGTCGTACCCGCCTGAAACTTAATGCCCGTGTCCTGATAAACCATGCCGCCGCCGCCAGAAGCACCCGCGAAAATCTGGCAAAAATTGGTGCCATCCAGGCCGACCGGGGCGCTTCCAAAACCGCGGCCGTCGGAAATGCCAGGGTTGATGACGGCATCAACGGCTCCCGCCAAGAGGGACGAATGCCAAAACAGCGGATCGCCGCTAATAAAGCTTCCGTCCGTCACCACTTGGGCTTCAAACGAATTATTGGCAACCCCATTGGTGGCCGTATTGGCGAAGGTCTGGACGGGCAAGCCGGTATAAACCTCCATCTCATATAGCGCCACACCATTGCCATTGATGTCCTGGGTTGAGTTCATGCGCACATAGCGGGCATTGCCCGCCACCGCCAGATCGTTGAGGCTGCCGATGCCATTCGTGGTGGTGTAAGCATTGGTCCAAGTATTGCCGTCCGTTGAAAATTGCAGACTGAAATTGTGGCTGTAGGCCGCTTGGCCGTAGCCGCCGTTGACCCAATTCTCGGTCACCCAGTCAAGCCGGATGCGCGCGACGTTCACGATAGAACCCAGATCCGTCACCAGCCATTGGGCGGCGCTGGTTGACGACCACCAAAAAGAGCGGCAATCGCCATCCACCGCCGCTGTCGCCGGATAACTGCCGGACTGGACGGAGGAAGCCCAGGTCGGTTGGTTGAGCGCGAGGTTGTTGGTGCTGCAAACCTGCACGCGGTTCAGTTGAATCCAATTCAGGTTGAAGCCGCTGTTAATGACTTCCACGCGCAACGCCCGGCTGCCCGTATTGCCCGTAATCGGCACATTCGGCAGCGAAATCGTCTGCCAGTTTTGCCAGCCACCCGTGTTGGGAATGTTCACCGTGCCCAGCACCGCGCCATCCAGCCGCAACCGCAATTGGCCGCCGCCACTGCCCGAAGCCACCCGGACACTGAGGCTGTAGATCGCCTCGGGGTCGGGCGCGTTCACTGTGTATTCCAGCCACTCGCCGGGGTTGACATAGCCAACATCGTAGCCGCCACCGGTGTCCGTGCACGGTTCGATCCCGACGTCCACGTTTGTCCGATACACGCCGCCGGGATTTCCCACCGTCGTATTATAATAGGCCACCCCCTCACCGCCGTTGTCGAAATTTTCCGCCTCAATCTGCGCTGGCAGCACGGGCACGGATCCCCCGTAGGGCATCTGTTGCGGGGCGTAGGCTTCAAACTCCTGCAACCCGTAGCCCGCTCCCGGAATGCCTTGCTGCGTGGCCACGATCCGCAGATAACGGCCGCGGCCGGAAACCAAAATGTCCTCCACGCCGCCTTGGTCGCCGTTTGTGCTAAATAGCGTTGCCCAAGTGGCCGCGTTCGTGGAAAGCTGAATCGAATAAGCTGAGGCGTAGTTGGTGTTCCATTGCAGACGCACGCGGGATAAATCCTTCTGCATAGCCAGGTCTACCATGATCGACTGTGGGTCGCTCGCCGCCGAACTCCAGCCGGTGCCCGTGTTGCCATCCACCACCGAACCAAAATTTGTTCCATACGCTGGCGCGATAATTGGCGCGCCAAAGTTGGCGCCGGACGAGGCGGTGACCACTTGATGCATCGCCGCGTTCGCCAGATCGCTGGAGGGCACGGCGGTCACCGTGAACGAATTTGTCAGTCGCAAATCGCGGGACGAATCCCCGACGTAAACTTGAAACATGCCGGGCGTCACCAGCCAGCCGCGCGCGGTGGCGTCCCAGTTCGCCAAATCCTGCCAGTCGAGATTGAAGGTCAGGTACTGTGTCTGGCCCGGCGTGAGCGAAACTTTGTTGATGCCTTTGAGCAATTTCGGCGGCTCATTGGCGGCGGCGGGAAAACCCAGGTAGAGTTGCGCCACTTCCGCGCCGGCTCGCAAGCCGGTGTTCTTCAAATCAAAACCGATGTGCACCTGTCCGGACGGACTGACGGCGCTGACGGTCAGGTTGCTGTAACCAAACGTCGTGTATGCGAGGCCGTGGCCAAAAGGAAAAAGCGGCGCGATGTTGTTGGCGTCATACCAACGGTAGCCGACGTCCAAACCCTCGGAATAAGCCACATGGCCGAGCACACCGGGAAATTGCGCGGGCGTGCTCGCCGGCACCTGGCTCGCGTTGGCGGGAATGGTGACGGGCAAACGTCCCGATGGATTCACGTCGCCAAATAATATTTGCGCGAGCGCATTGCCGTTCTCCTGGCCCGGAAACCACGCCACCAGCGCGGCGGCGATGTTCGTGGACCACGGCATGAGCGTGGCGGACGAGCAATAAACCACCACAATGGTGTTCGTGTTCACGGCGGACACCGCGCTGATCAAGGCATCCTGATCGTTCGGCAGCGAAAGACTGGAGCGGTCCGTTCCTTCACCGGTCTGCTGGCCCACGCAAATGATCGCCACATCGGATGATTGGGCGAGCGCCACCGCTGCCGGGATGTTGCCGCCGTCGCCCTGACTGTAATTCACCGAGACGGCGCCACCGGCGCGGCTGCTGATCCCGGCCAGCGGCGTAATATTGTATGGTAAAACCACCTCGCTGGAACCGTAGGCGGTGGAGATGGAAGCGGTATTGGCGACCGAGCCGATCACCGCGATCGAGTGAATCGAATTGGTGTTCAACGGCAACACGGAGTGCTTATTTTGAAGCAAAACGGTGCCCGCTGCGGCGCAAGTGCGATCAAATTGCGCGGCGGCGGTCGTGGTCACGGTCGCATTGAAATTGCCGGTGGTGGGATTGTCAAAATTGCCGTTTAGAAACATTGAGGTCAGGATACGATGCACCTTGTCGGCCAGTTCAGCGCTGGTGACATTACCGGCGGCGATGGTGTTACCAAGCGGACCGCTGCCATAAGTTCCGGTAAACATGGCAATATCCAGCCCATCGTTCGCCGCCATGGTCGTGCCATAATAGGCCGCCCAGTCACTCTCGATAAAGCCGTCGAACCCCCAGAGCTTTTTCACAGTGGCGTTGAGGAACGGATTTTCACACGAGTGGAGATCGTTGATCCGGTTGTAGGACGCCATAAAAGAACCGACGCCGGATTGAACACAGGCGCGGAACGGCTGGTAATAGATTTCCTGGCGGGTGCGTTCATCCACATCCGAGCTCGAAGTAAAGCGGTCGGTTTCGAGGTCATTGCAGGATATATGTTTTGCATTGGCGATTACGCCCTGGCTTTGGATGCCCTGAATGTCGGTCGCCGCCATGATCGAGGAGAGATACGGATCCTCGCCAAAGCTTTCACAGTTGCGACCATTCTGATAAGCCCGGGCGGTGTTCATCGTAGGTCCCAGCGTGACTTGAGCGCCCTTACCTCGCTGCTCCTGGCCGACATAGGTTCCATACTGCCGCGCCAATGCCGCATCCCAAGTCGCTGCCAGGCAAATCGGCGCCGGAAGCGCCGTCACGCCCGACTGACTATCGCCCACCCCGGCCGGGCCGTCCTGGAAATTAAGAGCTGGGATGCCCAGCCCGCTATTGCCCGGAATGTTGCCAATATAGGTGTTGAAAGTTCCATTCAACATGGCGATTTGGTCGGACTGGCTCATCGCTGCCACGAGCAAGCTGGCGCGCTGCGAAGCGGACAGGGAGGTGTTCATCCAGGTCTGGGCCGGCAAACGGGTGGTCAATCCCAGGCCGCACCCCACCAGGCAAAGCCAGCGGGCGACTGAATTGGAAAAATGGCGAAGGTTTCGGGCGTCAAGGCAACGGATCATAATTCGAATGCTGGGGAGAACATATTTTACCTAAAGTTTCTAAATTGAGGGTTCCGGCGCAATGTTAAGGCCGGTAACGGTTGATATCCAACCCATCGCAGGCTGACCGTTCCCGGCCCAGGCTGCTGCCTGAGCCTGAATGAATTACCGGCCATCCCAATGAAGGTGAAATTTGCGGTCCGGCCCAAGCGCTGGCAACTTTCGCTGGTCGACCCACGAAACGGAACACATTGACTGTCAATTTTTTCATACAAAACCTTGCAATTTGATTTTGCATGGATCGAACCGACAACGGGCAATTAGAGCGTAGCATTTTGATGCGGTGGTCTTTAAATTGAATTTGGATAGCAGAGTAATTTACCTCAAGTCCGAACGAAATCAACGAGCATTCCACTGAAACAATTAAGCGAAAATGGTATTGCTCGCCGTTCGCAGGCCCGCGGAATATTCGCCGGCATAAACGCCGACCGCGCCGGATTGGAGCCGGACCCCGTCCGGCAGGCAGCTGAATTCCACCGCAATTTACCGAGGCGGAACCGGTGAAAAATTCGGCCAACCACAAATCCAAATCGGACGTCCAATTGGATCCAGCCGCTAACTACGCGCCCCCCGAGGCGTCTGACGACCCTGGGGAAAATTCAGCCCATGGTGGAGCAGCATTTAAAAAATGAACCAACCCTAATCGATCCGCGCTTCATTGGTAAAGTTATATATCCAGTATATATTGAGTGTCAAAGCTACCGGCTATCAGAAAGTTCGGGACCGCCAAGCCCTGCAAAAGATTCTTGATGCTTACCTGCGAAAAGAATTAGCGGCGTGGGCAAAAAGATTTCCAAATGAATTTTACGAGGAAATGTTTCGATTAAGAAAGTGGCAATGGAACGGGCTGTCAGTCAAACGACCAGGGTTTGTAGGCAAGCTGACAAACGATTTGGTTTATGAGCGGCTTGCACCGTCACTTTTAGCAGAGCTTAACCGCAAAAATCCCGTGTCAGAAGCTGGGCATAGAAAATCAAGACATCATCAATGGCTGTCTGACGACATTGGAATCCCGGCTCTGGCACAACACATTCACGCAGCCATTGCACTCATGCGGGCATCCGATAGTTGGTCAGCTTTTTACGGCATGATTAATCGAGCGCTGCCGAAGAAGAGTGGCCAATTGCCTCTTTTAATTGAAGCTTAGGCCGGCTTTGTACCATTCGCAGGGGCAACGGCGCTTTGCCCGGCCAAAATAAAATTTTGCGTAAAGGTAAAGGGGTCATAAAGGGGTCAGTTCTTTACTTTGTACACTCCCGTCCTCACGCTAAAACCCAATGCCAAAACTGATCAACTACGATCGCTACACCGAACTGCTCGGCAAGCGCATTCACCGCACCATCACCCCGGCCGAGGTGGCCGACGTAGCCAATTTCGAGACCGCACTATTTTTTCTTAAGAGTTAAAATCCAGTCCTTAATCTCCCCAAGATGGTCGAAAAAAGCAAGGAAAGCGGCACCGACCACAACTACAAGAAGATAGTCTTTAATTTTCGAGACCTTTTTCTTTTTCTTAAATTCCGCCAATGCTCCCACGCTTTTTCTAATCTTCTCAACATCCTTAATGAGTGCAGTCAGAACAGAATTATATCTTTCTACATGAAATAAAATGTCACTCGCTTCAGCGTCTTTTTTACAACGGAGTTTTGCTATCTCATGACTCGCCGTGTCAAGATTCGGACGGATTTCTGAAAAGTAACTTGGGATAACTTCCGATATTATTTCATGATCGTAAGGGGCAAGATCTTCTTGCACCTTGGTCCTCAAAGTCCAGGAAAGCCAATCACAAATATCAAAAAACGCCCGGTATTCATGTTTTAGAGCGTCTTTCAAACACGATTCTTGGTATGTCAGATCTGCGGCGTTTGGAGTGTTTTCATCAATAGTAATGCCAAGCTCATTCGCCTTGGCGCGTACAGAGTGTTCCCAAGCGTTCTTTAATTCGTTGTTTGGTTGAAGAAAACTTTTAAGCCCGATACCGTTTTCTTCACACCAAATAAAGAAGGTTTTATTGTAATTGTGGACAGTTACAATTTTAGTCCATAACGGTTCGTGCATGGTGATAGCAGGAAACCAGAAACCCCCGTCAAATACAATAAGATTTAAGGAAGCGGCGTACTTAACGCCTTATCGCGTTCTCGTTCGTATTCTTCGTCAGTCCAAAACGCACCAGTAGACAAGCGGACGCTGCCCCGAAAACGGGCAGAGTGCTCAATAGTGTGACGGCGGATGTCGTCGGTGATTTTCGGCTGCTCAGGCATATTCCGGCGAATAACCGAGCGCCAAACTAGCAATTGACTGATTTTCATTTAATTTCCTTTCCTTTTTTGCATTTTATTGGGCGGCAGCTTCACTTATAGCACGCCCAATGCCGCCGCTACGCCGCCAATACGGGCAGAATAGCTGGCGACGGTTTTTGCGTTGGAGGAACCGGAGAAATCAAAAAAATACATGCGTTCGGCCCGCCTCTGCGGGCTAAAATTAGCCAATTTGTCTAGCACAATTCATTCGGCTTGTCAAGGGCTTGTTGTTCACAGCAATTCCAAAATACGTGGCGGACGGTCGTTCTGCAAACTGTTTTTTGAGCTAGTTATTAACAAGCTGTTTTCCTATCGGCTTTTTTTGGATTGGGCTTGAACATATTCTAGCTTTCCAATTATCAAAATAAAGATCAATTTTTCATTTTCAGGACATCAATTGCCGCGATCAAACCGCGTTGCCAATCATCATTATGGCAGAGGATTAGATTTTGGCTATGGGGTGTTTTCCTACCGAATTTGAGAAAGTGCAATCTAGTCCTACACGACCTTTACCAGACAAGACAAAACCAAAAAGCCATCATTCAATTTCACCCATCGCCCCACCACTGCTGCTCGAACATGTCTCGGTCAATTCGCACCGGCGCAATGCACCGCGGATCAACCATGCCACTTCCGCCGTAAAGGGGTCAGTTCTTGATTTTGGCAACTCACCCATCTCCCCACCACTGCCGCTCGAACATGTCCCGGTCAATCCGAACCGGCGCAATGCATCGCGGGTCATCCGTCTTTGGACTGTTGACGAGCGGGCTGACCGGATAAATCTTGAGCGGTTCATACGCCGGAAACTCCATCGCCTGCTTGTGAATTTCACTTCGCGGATCGTCCGTTTTCAGCCACCAATCGTAATGATTCGGCGCGATGACGACCGGCATCCGGTCATGCAGCGGCGCAATCGCCTCATTAGCGGCCCGGGTGATGATGGTGAACGATTCAATCGTTTCGCTCGGCGGCGCTTCCTCGAGGTCGGTGTCATAATTGCCAACTGCCGCTGGCCGGACCCACCGGTCCCACAGACCTGCAAAACAAAACGGCTGACCGCTTTTCAGCATCACCCGGAACGGTTGCCGCTTCCCGTGCATCTCTTTCCACTCAAAAAAACTGTCCGCCGGAATCAGGCACCGCCGGGACTTGTACGCCTCCCGAAACGCCGTCCGGCTCTCAACCGTCTCCGACCGCGCATTGATCAGGGCATTGCCGACGCTCTCGTCCTTCGCCCAGGATGGAATCAGACCCCACCGCATCAGTTTCATCGCCGGCCGAAGGCGATCCTGGTAAAACACTGGCGCGAACTGTGTCGGCGCGATGTTGTAGCGCGGCCCAAAAAATGGCACCCGCGCCATGATGACGCCGACCAGTTTGATCAGCTCGCTGAAATCTTTTGCCGCCGTATAACGTCCGCACATGCCCACAGATTATCACACGCCCGGGACAACGCCTGTCCAACCGAAAAGTTTTTCTCGCTGGCCTGTGCGGCCCGCACTTTTCGTATTGTACCGGCAGCCGGCGAATTCAGGTCACAGGTTTGAGGTTTCAAGTTTTGTGCCCCTGTCCCCAACACTGGTGACAAGACGAAAATCCCCCATCTGTTAATCTAAAGACGTTGGAAGTAGTGACTCCAACGAAAAGCTTTAAAGTGTTGTGGAAAGAGCCCGGAGTAGTGTCCGGGCTTTTTTCTTTTCCACCTTCAGGTTTCAGCCCTCAGTCTCAGGTTTTTGGACAGATCTCAAACCACGCCTCCGCCGCCTCCGCATCCACCACCTCGCGGTAATGCTGGAAAATCATCTGTGGCGAGTTCCCCGCCTCCAGCGACACCTCCGCAATGTTCTTCACGGCCGCCACGCGGTAGCTGATGAATGAATGCCGCAGGGCATTGTGTTTCCAATCAAACGGCTTCCAGCCCTCCTCCTCGGCCGTCTCGGCGCCGGCCGGTACCGCCGTGCCCCAGGCCACCCGCTGCTTGCCGACCTTCTTCCGTTCCTCAGTTCGGCGCTTGGTTGCCCGATCCTCCGCCGCCTCCAATGCCTCCTTGCCGATCCCCTTCGACTTCGCCCAGACCGCCCGCCGGGCCAGGTTCACATCGCGCACCAGCCCGTTCAACTCGCTCGCCATGTTGCTGAAAACACAAACCGCGCCCTCCGTCTTCCGATGGGGTTTCAGCCACGCGCGCAGGTTGGCCAGCAGCGGCACAATCCGCCGGCTCGCCGTCTTCGACTTCCGCGCCTTGATATCAATGTGGCCCTTGTCGAAGCTGATGTCCGTCCATTCCAGCCGCTTGATCTCCGCGTGCCGGACGCCGGCAAACGCCCCCAGCGCCAGGAATGGAATCAGCCGGTCATCCGCGTGCGCCAGGATTTCCGTCATCTCGTCCGGCGTGAAGATTTCGATCTCCCCGTCGTTATCCTTGGCGACCGCCACATAATCAATTTCATCATGCCCCTTGCCGACGTATTGTTTCGCTTTGGCGAACGTGAAAAGGGTCCGGATCGAATTCCGCAAATTATTCCGTGTGCGTGGTGCCACGCTTAATCCGCGCAGCCATTTATCCACGTCCTGGCCGGTGATCTTGCTGAGACTTCCGTGAAAGGCTTCGCCGAACTTGTCCAGGTCATACCGCAGGTGCTGTAAATAACCGTCACTCAAACCATCCGCCGCTTTGGCGGTCAGCATTTCATTCTTCACCTCCGCCACCGACATGGGCTTGGCGTTGACCGAATTCCGCCGCGCGTAATCGGCTCCGGCGACGCGGGGAGGCACGTTCGGGAGAATTTTGTAATATTCCCAAAACAAGTTGGCGACCTCGTCGATGGCGAGACCGGTGGGCTTGATGATGTTCAAGGCGCGGGCGCAGGCCAGCCGCTGTTCTGCTGACAAATCCGGCGCCACCAACTTGCCAGATTGGATATCCTTGCATTTATCCTTGGCCGTCTCGATGGCGGCCTCTTTGGAAGGCAACAGAATCCGTTTGCGCTTGTCATCCACCCAATATGCCACCGTGAAGAAATCCCGTTGTTGGTGGGGGGTGTAATAAACCTTGGCCATGGCCGACCCCACCCGCACATCCCAATAAACAATTTCCGATCCGTCCCGGCGCTTCTTGACGATCTCAGATACTTTGGTTTTGACCTGTTTGGGTGAGTATTCGACGCCGACAGCGTCGCCTTGAGCTGGGGCAGAAGATTCGGGATTCATGACCCCGCCATTCTGTCAGCAATTTGTCAGCAAGTCAACACACATCATTTTTGACCAATGTTTATATGGTGCGCGCGAGAGGACTTGAACCTCTAATCCTTGCGGAACCAGATCCTAAGTCTGGCGTGTCTGCCATTCCACCACGCGCGCATCGTTGATTTACAGGCACTTGCGACTATAATCTTGGAATAACTTGACATTGTGCCACTTTTTGTGCCAGTATTGCCGTATGAAACTCATTGAAACCGCAAGCAAGGCTGGCGACGAAACAGAGAACACAAGTCAGCCAATTCCAAGGCATCTACAATACCAAAAAGTCAGGGATGGACGCAAGCAACCAATTCGCGGCCTATGGGTAAGAAACGGGCGTTTCTATGCGCGATTGACTGTCGAAGATGCCAACACTGGCAAAAAGGGTGTTCGCCGTGTCCCGTTGGAAGTCGAAACCGCTGCTGAGGCTGTCGCGGCGTTAAAAAAACTGCAAACGCAACGTGCGGACAACGAATTGCCTGTCTTGAAGCAGACGCCAAAGTTTTCTGATTATGTCGAAACCTACTTTGCACATTTCGCGGCATTGAAGGACGCCAAGCGTCCGCGCACGATTGAAACGGAGCGCGGTCACTTGAACCGCTGGAAAGAACACCTGAAAGAAACGCGCCTTGACCGAATTACGATACCGATGATTGCAGAATTTCGTGTCCTGCGTAAAACCGAAGGCGTTAGCAACCGGACGGTAAATCTTGCCGTCACCTGTTTTCGCAACGTGCTGAAAATGGCGATTGATGATGGCTGGATTCAACGGTTGCCAACGGAGAACTTGCGACCGCTGAAATGGGTTGCCAAAAGAAAGAAACTCTACACCGCTGCTGAAATTGAAAATCTCTGTCAAGCTGCATTGGAAGTTTCCAAGAATGGTATCGTGTTTGGGGATTTGATGCGTTTTTTGTCTTATAGTGGCACACGCATTTCGGAAACTCTCCGTTTGAAATGGTCAGACGTGGATTGGCAGCAAGAGCAAATCACGATTGGCTCTGACGGGCTGGCAAAGAATCACAAGCCGCGCTCTGTGGACTTCAATCCTAAACTGGAAACACTTTTGAAAGAAATGCTGACGCGTCGCCAGCCTGATTCTGAATTTCTATTTCCGTCACCACAACGCGGGAAGAAAGACAAACCAGCAAAGACATTCAGGGAAACTTTGAAGCTGGCAAGGGACAAGGTTGGCTTCAAGGATTTTGGTTTTCATCATTGCCGTCATTTCTTTATTTCATATTGCGTTATGAGCGGCATTGACTACATGACGATTGCGTCTTGGTGTGGACACGCTGACGGTGGAATTCTGATTGGCAAAGTCTATGGGCATCTGACAAACGACCATGCGAGACGCCAAGCAAAGAACCTAAATTTTGAACCAACGGCATTGGCAGAATGATAATCATTCGGCGAATGAGTTTTGACAGTGCCTTGTGCGCTTTGGCGTCTTATGCTCTTGGGCGAATTCCCCCGCCTCCATGCGGCGATTGAACTCGCGCAAATCTTTGGGCGCAACGTAGAGGCGTCCCGCGATGTTTTTGGTGTTCAACCAACCGCGCTTGCGCCAACGCCATGCGGTCGTATCAGTCACGCCGATTCGTTGAATGAAGGCGTCTAGGGAGATGGGTATCTCAGCCATTTCAAGTGCCTGCGCAGTGTTAATGTTCAGCATATTTTTATTCTTATCCTATTAGTAGTGCTTATTGTAATTGAGCAGACGCCTCGCGTTAAAGCTTGGCTGGAAAATGCGTTAAGCCATTGATTGTTATGGCATTATCCTATTATCCGAATGCTTGATTTGCTTCAAGCATAGTCTCTCAATCATGTCATCATCCTATTAGGTTATTCAGCCAAAGTCAATCTAATTCAGCCCGCGCAAGTCACTTTTTGTTTGACTAATTTGTTAAACGTGAAACACCTTCATTCCTACCTTGCGAGATGCAATTTTGCCTTTGCCAGATACCGAAACCTGCCCTTGTCAGATACCTTGTGAAATTATCAATCATCGGGTGGGTATTTTTATTAAATTTTAATTTGACACGCAAATTAAGCAATGTTTTCAAAGGTTTTAAGGTCATGCCCGAATACTTCAAAAAACAGAAATTTTGTGAACCGCAGGAATCAAGGGAGGTATCAGACATTTATTTCTCAATTTTTTACCAATCCAACTCTCTTGCCAAAAAATGCGGGGCAGGTCTGATTCGTGGGGGGAAATCTGCCGTCGTTTCGCCCAGGACGCGGACAAGCTATCACTGGCGGGATTGGTCGCGGCCAGTTCCATCCATCACCGTTTCGGCAATGCTGGCGCGGCAATGATTCGTTGAATTCGGCGCGGTTTGCAAGGTGTCCAACCGCAATTTCAGGCTCGCTTGGCCTTACAACTCTTTATTGGCGTAAGACAGGTAGTGTAGAAAGTCTTTTTAGCCGTCAATTCCACCAGTCCAAAGATTGTTTCAACTTTTTTGGATAATTTCGGCCTGAATCACCATAATAGTTAGATGGAGGGCTTCCGGCTTGTTCCGTCTATGAATGTTTGTTCCACGCAAAAGCAAAAAAGGACACACGCCGACGCTCGTTTCCCGAAAATCGGTGAATAGGTTCATTGAATCCGGCCTGCGAATCATGTCAGCCAAGCCATTCCTTTATTTTCACCAGACACTTTCATTCCCTGCGCCGGTGTTGAATGGCAAAACAGCCAAACTGGTTTTTAACAAATTCGTCAAAGGGGTGCTGAAGTTCTACCAGAAGCATGAAATGGCCGTTTTCTACGTCCAAGAAACCAGAAAAGACGGGACTATTCATTTTCATGTCTGCTTTTTATTTTTTGACGCGGCCAAGCTGCCCTATTGCGCCAGCCGAATGCGCCGCGATTTTCGCACGGACATTTTCAGCCGATGGAACGCCCTGAATGATGGCAAGGCTGTCCATGCCGCCAATGCGCTGACAGAACACCAGTTCAATCAGGATTCGCTGAATTATTTTGCGAGGGCTTTGATTGTGGATGACAAATCCACGAAACGTGCCGAAACGAATTGGTGGGGCGTGTTCAACAAGCAAGTGATTTCGCGCCAATGCACCACGCCAACCAAGCAGCAACGCAAAGCAGTGTTTGACGCTTTTTTCAAGAGGCCACGCGCAGTCAATCCTGACGGCATTGGCACGGATGGGACTATCTGCTCTGGTAGGTAATCGTGCAGTTATAGTAATGGTCGCTACCCTGCGTGATTGGCGAATAATGCGTTTTCAATTCTTGTGCGCCAAACGGAAGATTCTGCCTAGCGGCGGCATACGCATCGCCCTGTGAGTGCCCAAAGCCTCGAACTGTCCCCGTGGTTGAACTGCCCGAATTGTTCTGCGCGGGTGCTTGGGTTTGGTATCCTGCCCGGAGTCGTGCATCTGCTTGGGCTTGGGCTACCGCTGCCGCTTGCGCTACTTGTTGCGCTTGGGCTTGCGCTACCGCTGCCGCTTTCTGGTAGGCAAGAATACGGTCAACATCTTGCAACCTCTGTTTGACGATTGGCACACGCGGCGACAAGGTATAATCGCGGATGAAGTCGTGATAAGCAGATGAAGCGTTTTCATATTCGTGCGCGTTGAAAAGGATGTTTGCGCGCTGAAATGCTTGAACCTCTAAATTACTGCGTGTTTCCGCCGAATGCTCCTGTTGTGCAATAAGCGATTGTCTGAGATTGAGTTCTGCTTGGTATTGCGCGAGGTCGGATTTTGCTTTTTCAGTGTCCTGCTTGTCTTTGTTTTTATCGCAACCAGCAACCAGAATCAGAAATGCAAGGCCGAGAATTTTGGATTTGGCGAGATTCATAAATTGAGTGTGGGCGGTTTTTGTTTTTGCCAAAGTTCCCAAATCTCCGCCGCAACCACCGCGTATTTTTCCTTCGGCTCAACATGACCGTCGAACCAGACTATTGATTCTTCGTGAATGACACGCCAGCAATCTTGAACTGACTGGCATTCCGCCAATCGTGGAATTATCGTCGCCGTTTCTGAATCATATTCATCTTCGTTGCCGCGACAGGCAATTTTTTCAGGGTCATGCCGAAACAGGATGGCCGAAACTTGCTTGAAAAATTCGCCATGCTCTACCTTGAGTTTTTCCCTTGCTTCAAATTGGGCAACCATGTCTTTAATTTCGGCATAACTCGCACCCGGAAAAACTTCACGCATCTTTTTGAAAACGGCTTGATAGTTCGCCTTGCGGAATTTTTCAACGCTCTCTTTGCTCAAAAAAACACTTTGCGCGTGCTTGCCCATTAGCTCGCCAATACTTATCGCTTCCAGCGCGGCTTGCGCTTTGAATTCTTCCCGCGTGCCATTTTCCCATTTGACTGTGACAATTTCGGCTGGATAGTCTTGCGAAAACAAAGTCAGGACGCCTTGGTTTTCAATGAAGCCACCGTTTTCGACAATGATTTTCAGGACATTCATACCAGATGGCCGCAATAATTGCATTGGTGGGTTTTCATAAATGCGCCAAGTAAATTTCCTTGTCCAAATGCTTTGCCTCTCCCGCCAGCATCCATCCGCACAAGCCTACCAATTTTGCAGACAGGACAATTTGCCGCGTTTGCTGCCATGAATGGATTGTTAATGGGAGGCCGTCCACACTTGGGGCAAGCTGCCGCATAGATGGAAACTGGACTTCCGCAATCAGGACAGTTTATTAGAGCCATAATCAATTTCCGCTGTAATGTTCAAGCCGTTCGTTCACTTTTAGTGCGTAATCAATGTCAGAATCCGATGCTGGTTGGCCTTGGCTCACCAAGTAATTTCGCATTTCTTCCCGTGCCGCCGAACCAAAGTATTTTTCTGCCCTGTCGCTGGAAATGTTGTATTGGCTTGGCGGTGTGGAATTATTTCCATAGTCCTCTTGCGCCTTTCTTCTAATCAAATCTTTAGCTTCCATGCGTGAATTGAAATCTGCAACCGATTCGGAAGTGGTTTGAATACTGGGTTGTGCTGCCACCGTTGGCTGGCTGTCTTGGCTGTCTGAAATGCTTGGCTTTGACCACGCATCATCCCAAATATATCCAATGTCCTTTATGCCACAAATTAAACCAACGCATAAAAAGACTATGAGAAACGACATGAGAAAGACTTGAAGCGGAGTAGATTTGCCTGATGGTTTTGTGAAGTGCGGTTTTTGTGGTTTTGTCGCCGCCGCATTGAAAATGTTTTGACAATGAGGGCATTGAGCATCCCTGCCTATTAAGTCGTTGGCAACAGAACATTCATTTTGGCAATGTGGGCAAACATACAATGCCGATGGGCTTTCATTATTTGCCTGATACTCGTCAAACAAAGACCGAATCTTGGTGTGGTTTTCTGTGGTGTGATTTTCTGGTTTGGATTCCAATTCTTCAAAGTAAAGGCGACGGTTTTCTGCTGTGATTTCAGCGACAATGTCCGCTTTGCGGGACTGCTTTTTCCCATTTGATTCCAGCTTTTGAAAGTAGGCGCGGTTTTCTGCGGCGATTCTGGCAACAGTCTCTTTGTGAGACTCCTTTTTCAGCGTCTTTGGTTTTGTCGGTTTCTTCATAATCGTGTTGCCTCGCGCAACACCGATTACGGAAACAAAAGGGCGCGAACCTGACGCACCCTTACCTGTGGCACCGCGAAGCGCCATTGACGAGAGATACGCCAAGCCGCGCCGATTGGCGCGTGCTTGGGCAGGGTCTCGTCAGTCGAAAATTCGCGGTTTTCAGGTAAGACCGTAGCCGAGCTACGCTAAAATGTTATGTGTTTGATTGCTGGTCGTTTAATTTTTGCTACCGGTGAAATGCTAAACCTGCAAGGGAAGCGTTGGCAATGGTTTTCCTGCTTGCGAGTTTAACCAATCCGCTAAACACGCCTGCCAATGCGCTACAAATGCCCCGTGAGGCTCTTTGAATCGGGATTGGCGTTATGCGCTTGCCAAAATAATGATGCCTCTGGCGTGAAATAGGAGGGATGGCTTATTTGCTTGGATTTGCGGTGCTATTTTTGGCTGTTTTGTCATGTGCCACTTTTTGTGCCAGTATTTGAAATCGCCAGACGCTTCAATGATGGCAGTCTAAAACCCACTTTAGTTCAATAGATACAATCTATTTAGCTTTTCCGCTAATCCGTGAGAATCCGGGTGAAACCATGAAAGAACTAATCCTAAGTCTGGCGTGTCTGCCATTCCACCACGCGCGCAACCTTTATTTACAAGCACTTACACTATTTTTGCTGAGCCGTTTGACAGTTGCTACACTTTTTGCTACAGTGTAACGGAATGAACCGCCCTGCAACGCAAAGCCACAGCCAAACTGGTCAATCACAATCTTCACGGCGCTATACCTACCAGAAGTTGACGGATAACCGCAAGCATCCGATTCGAGGTCTCTGGCGGCGCAATGGCAAATTCTTTGCCCGCCTTACCATAGAAGAGGCCGACGG
>Ga0302280_1002077_pt1 | contig 15812 bp, 2 predicted proteins | sample III_Fen_E1_1_FD_198771 | JGI IMG/M metagenome (GOLD analysis project Ga0302280, IMG submission 198771) | Peat permafrost microbial communities from Stordalen Mire near Abisko, Sweden - III_Fen_E1_1 | ecosystem: Environmental > Terrestrial > Soil > Wetlands > Permafrost | place: Sweden: Abisko... | reverse complement strand
CTTATGACGTCATTTGCTTTTATTTTAGGTGTTATGCCTTTGGTATTAGCAAGCGGTGCCGGTGCAGTTGCACGCCGAACAATAGGATTTACTGTACTGGGTGGAATGATAGCAGCATCATCTATTGCCATATTTATTGTACCGGTGCTTTTTGTAGTAATCATACGATTGTCATATGGTAAAGAGCAATTAGCATATCTACAGCAAAATCGTGATAAGTTTGAAAAGAAGGCACAAAAAGTTGAAATGCAAAATATTGATCCCGAATTAGAATTTGATATTGAAGAAGCAAGAGAACAAAACAAACTCGAGTCCAACAAAGGAAGCAATACAGAAACAGGTAAGTAATTATAATATGATCAACACTTTTTTTATTTAAAGGATTATAAGCACCTATGATTGCTAATACGTTTATTAAAAGGCCAGTTACGGCAATTGTTATATCCATTGTACTGGTATTAGCTGGTGCTGTATGTATTGTCATTTTGCCTATTGACCAGTATCCTGATATTACACCACCTATTGTACAAGTGAGCGGCCAGTTTACAGGCGCTGATGCTCAAACAGTGGAACAAACTGTTGCCACCCCAATTGAAGAACAGGTCAATGGTAGTCCCGGTATGGAATACATGCAAAGCAGCAGTACCAATAACGGGCAAATGAATGTGAACGTAACTTTTGGTATCGGAACCGATATTGATGTAGCCACACTTGATGTACAAAACCGTGTTAGTATTGCTGCTCCATTGATACCTGCAGTGGTGAGCCGACTTGGATTAACAGTACGCGCACTTAACCCCGGCATGTTAATGATGGTGGCCATCTATTCACCAAAGGGGACCCACAGTATTACGTTCCTTGATAATTTTACAAATATATTTGTAGAAGATGCCTTGTTGCGTGTGCCCGGAGTAGGTGGTATCAATTCATTCACCGATAATTTTAGTATGCGGGTATGGATGAATCCTGATAAAATGGCGGCTTACAGTTTAACGCCGCAGGATATTATTAATGCCTTAAATGCACAAAACGTACAGGTAGCAGCCGGTTCAGTAGGTGTTCCTCCACAACAAAAAACACAAACATTTGAGTTAGGTATTCTTGTAAACGGACGACTAAGCAAGGTATCCGACTTTGAAAAAATTATCGTAAAAAATAATCCGGCTACCGGTGAGTTAGTTTATCTTAAAGATGTTGCCAGGGTTGAATTAGGCAAATTTACTTTTGCCAGCAATTCTTTTGTTGATGGTAAACGCGCATCGTATCTGCTAATTTACCAGGCACCGGGTAGTAATGCGCTGCAAACAGCTAATGGTGTATATACTACGCTGGCGCAACTAAAACAAACTTTTCCTTCTGATGTTGAATATAAAGTACCTTTTGAACAGGTTACCGTGGTAAAGGTATCTATGAAAGAAGTGGTAATTACTTTACTGGAAACACTGGCTCTGGTTGCTCTTGTGGTATTCCTGTTTCTCCAGAATTTCCGTTCCACACTTATTCCGGTATTGGCTATTCCGGTATCAATTTTCGGCACATTCTGCTTCTTCATACCACTGGGCTTTACCATAAATACACTAACCATGTTCGGTTTTGTATTGGCCATTGGTATAGTGGTGGATGATGCTATTATTGTAGTTGAAGCAGTACAGCATTATATAGATGAGAAAGGAATGTCGGCAAAAGAAGCCACTTATCATGCCATGAAAGATATATCGGGACCGGTGGTTGCTATTGCTTTAATATTAGCGGCTGTTTTTGTGCCCGTTGGTTTTATACCTGGCATAGTAGGCCGTTTGTATCAGCAGTTTGCTATTACCATAGCTATATCAGTGGTGCTTTCTGCATTTATAGCTTTATCATTAACACCTGCATTATGTTCTCTGCTTTTAAAGCCATCAAAAATCAATGAGAATGCTAAGGGACTAAATAAATTTTTTTTCCGGTTCAATAATTGGTTTGAGAACGTAACTAAAAAATATTCTAACGGAGTTCAGCGTAGCATTAAAGCATCAAAATATGTAATTGTTTTATTGGTTTGTATTTGTGTAGCTGCTTTCATTTTGTTTCAGAAAAAACCATCAGGCTTTATTCCCTCTGAAGATGATGGTAGTTTATATATAACATTTCAATTGCCCGAAGCATCATCTACCGCCCAATCAGTAGCTGTTATGACCAAGCTGATGAATATAGTTGCTACAACCCCCGGCGTAGCGCATACAGCAGCCCTCTCAGGATTAAATGTAGTTAACTCTGCTACCAATTCTAATTGTGGTACCGTGTATTGCCAGCTTAAACCATGGGATGACCGCAGTAAATCAAGTGAGCAAGTGCCCAACATTATTGGTGTAATGCAAAAACGCATTGCAGATGCTGGTATAAAAAATGCTAATGTTGAAGTGGTTCAACCATCACCGATACCCGGTATCGGGCAAACAGTAGGCTTTAGTTTTCAAATAGAGCAACGCAGTACAAGTGATAATTTGCAACAATTTGAAACTGTAGTAAAAAAGTTTGTTGATGAAGCTAATAAAAACCCTGCTATATCAGGCGCATATAGTTTTTATAGTGCCCATACGCCAAGTTATAATTTAACAGTGGATCGCGATAAATGTGAAAAACTAGGAGTAAATATTGCTGATGTATTTACAACCATACAAGCTTACATGGGCAGTTTATACATAAATGATTTCACACTTTATAATAGAACCTTCCATGTGGTTGTGCAGGCTGATACTGTTTTTCGCCATATGATATCTGACATGGATAAATATTATGTGCGTAACCAGGCGGGGGAGATGGTGCCATTGGGCACATTAATTAGTTATGAGCCAACGGTAACCGCGCCACTCATTACTCATTTTAATATTTTCCGTTCTGCAGAAATTGATGGCTCATCAGCACAAGGTTATAGCAGTAGCGATGCTTTGCAAGCGTTGAAAGATGTGGCAACAAGAGTTTTACCACAGGGATATACATATGAGTATTCAGGATTGAGTTATGAAGAGATACGAGCCGGTTCTACCACCATTTATATTTTCTTGTTTTCTATTACGTTCGTATTTCTTTTTTTGGCGGCACTATATGAAAGTTGGTCAGTACCATTTTCAGTATTACTTGCAGTGCCGGTTGGTATTTTTGGCGCCATTCTCACATTGATATTTGTACCAAGCATTACCAATAACGTATATGCACAAATAGGACTTATTACCTTAATTGGTTTAGCAGCTAAAAATGCCATATTGATTGTAGAGTTTGCTAAAGTAAGAGTGGATAGGGGAGAGAATTTAATTAAATCAACTTTAGAAGCGGTATCACTTCGCTTACGGCCTATCGTAATGACATCATTGGCATTTATTTTAGGTATAATGACACTTGTTTTAGCAAGTGGTGCAGGGGCCGTTGCGCGGCGTACCATTGGTTTTACAGTGTTAGGTGGTATGATAGCAGCTTCTTCACTTGCCATATTTATTGTTCCCGTATTGTTTGTTGTAATAACACGATTGTCGTATGGTAAAAAACAATTAGAATACCTGGAACAGCACCACGAAGAATTAATGGAAAAAAATAAAAAAGTAGAACAACAGGATATTGATCCCGAACTGGAATATGAGATAAAAAAGTCTCATGAAATGGATAAACAAGAGTTGAAAGATCAACCATCAACTGATGCATAATGTATGATTGCTAATACATTTATAAAAAGGCCCGTAACTGCAATTGTTATATCTATTGTAATAGTGCTTGCAGGTGCGATTTGTATTGTCAATCTGCCTATTGATCAATACCCTGTAATAACGCCACCCGGGGTTTCTATTTCAGGCCAATACACCGGCGCCGATGCACAAACGGTAGAGCAAACTGTTGCCATACCTGTAGAAGAACAAGTAAATGGTAGTCCCGGCATGGAGTACATGCAGAGCAGCAGCACTAACACAGGGCAAACCAATATAAGTGTAACCTTTAAAGTAGGAACCAATATTCACATTGCGGCCCTTAATGTTCAAAACAGAGTAGGTATTGCTACCCCCTTATTGCCAACAGTTGTAAGCCGACTCGGTTTAACAGTTCGCGCCCGCAATCCTGGTATGCTAATGATGGTGGCAATCTATTCACCAAAAGGTACTCATAACATTACGTTTCTCGACAACTTCACTAACATATACGTAGAAGATGCTATGCTGCGGGTTCCCGGCGTGGGAGATATTACTGCGCGCACGGATAATTTTAGTATGCGTGTATGGATGAACCCTGATAAATTAGCAGCATACAGTTTAACGCCGGGCGATATAATCAATGCGCTAAATGCACAAAACGTGCAAGTGGCTGCAGGTTCGGTTGGCGAACCTCCGCAAGATCCATCTCAGGCTTTTGAATTAAATATTTTAGTGAATGGGCGGTTGAACCAGGTATCACAATTCGAAAAAGTAGTTGTTAAAACAATTCCTTCAACAGGTGAATTGGTTTATCTTAAAGATGTAGCAAGAGTAGAGTTAGGCAAGTTTACTTTTTCCAGCAACTCTTTTGTTGACGGTAAAAGGGCCTCATTCCTGTTAATTTATCAAACGCCATCAAGTAATGCTTTAGAAACAGCAGATGGCGTATATAAAGAATTGGCACAACTTAAAAAAACTTTTCCGGCTGATGTGGATTATAAAGTACCTTTTGAATCGGTTACTATTATAAAAGTATCAATGAATGAGGTAGTGGCAACACTACTTAAGGCATTGGGTTTGGTGGCCATTGTAGTGTTTTTGTTCCTTGAGAATTGGCGCTCTGCAATTATTCCTATATTGGCTATTCCTGTATCTATAGTTGGTACATTTTGTTTCTTCATACCGCTAGGCTTTACCATAAATACATTAACTATGTTCGGTTTTGTATTAGCCATTGGTATTGTGGTTGATGATGCAATTATAGTGGTAGAGGCCGTGCAACATTATATCGACGACAAGAAAATGTCGGCAAAAGAAGCTACTTATCATGCTATGAAAGATATATCCGGCCCGGTAATAGCTATTGCACTTATATTGGCCGCGGTATTTGTACCTGTCGGTTTTATACCTGGTATTGTAGGACGATTATACCAGCAATTTGCTATTACTATTGCTATATCTGTAATATTATCAGCTTTCGTGGCATTGTCATTAACACCGGCATTATGCACGTTGCTTTTAAAGCCCACACATATTACAAAAAAATCAAAATGGCTTAATAAATTTTTTTACCATTTTAATAACTGGTTTAAAAGGGTAAATAAAAGATATGCTAATGGAGTCAGACATTCCATCAACGGCTCAAAGTACATTATCATTTTATTAGTATGTATTTGTGTTGGTGCATATTTCTTATTTAAATATAAGCCATCAGGTTTTATACCGCCCGAAGATGGCGGTCGATTGTTTATTACTTACCAAATGCCCGAAGCGTCTTCTACAGTGCAATCTGTAGCGGTTATAACTAAGCTAATGCAGGTAGTGGGCACCACTCAGGGGGTGGCACACTTTGCCGCCTTATCAGGATTAAACATATTAAATTCAGCGTCTAATTCTAACTGTGGTACCATTTTTTGTATGTTAAAACCGTGGGACCAACGTAATAAGCCCGGAGAGCAAGTACCAGGCATATTAGCAGTTATGCAAAAACGCATTGCAGCAGCAGGTATAAAAAATGCTAATATAGTGGTAATCCCTCCTCCACCTATACAGGGTATAGGGGTGGCAGCGGGTTTTAGTATGCAAATACAACAACGTAGTACTACTGATGATGTTCAGGCATTTGAAACTGTTGTGAAAAAATTTGTAGCGGCTGCTCATAAAATTCCGGCAATATCTACTGCATTTAGTTATTACGGTGCACATACACCAAGCTATAACCTTACAGTAGACCGTGAGAAATGCGAAAAACTAGGTGTTAACATATCGGATGTATTTACCACTATGCAAGCTTATATGGGTAGTTTGTATGTAAATGATTTTACATTATATAATAGAACATACCATGTAGTAGTACAAGCAGATACTGTTTTTCGTAACATGATACAGGATATGAATAAATATTATGTACGTAACCAGGCAGGTGAGATGCTGCCTTTAGGTACATTGATCACCTATCAGCCAATTGTTACGGCGCCACTGATAACACACTTTGATATTTTCCGTTCTGCAGAAGTGGATGGTTCCATACCGCAAGGCTACAGCACCGGACAAAGTTTAGATGCTTTAAAAGAGCTGGCGGCAAAAGTTTTACCACAAGGATATGGTTACGAATTTTCAGGATTAAGCTATGAAGAAATACAGGCAGGCTCACTTACGGTATATATATTTATATTTTCAATAATATTTGTATTTCTTTTTCTAGCAGCATTATATGAAAGCTGGTCTGTACCACTTTCTGTAATGCTTTCAGTTCCTATTAGTGCATTTGGTGCTATACTTACACTTACCTGCATACCACCACTTACTAATAATGTGTATGCACAAATAGGCCTCATCACTTTAATAGGCCTGTCAGCAAAGAATGCCATTCTAATAGTTGAGTTTGCTAAAGTGCGTGTCGACAGAGGGGAAGATATTATCCAGTCAACATTAGAAGCGGTAACGTTGCGTTTACGCCCGATTATAATGACATCCATGGCATTTATATTAGGTGTAATGCCATTAGTATTGGCAACAGGCGCCGGAGCAGTAGCCCGTAAAACAATAGGCTTTACTGTTTTAGGAGGTATGATCGCAGCATCATCTATTTCTATATTTATCGTTCCTGTATTGTTTGTTGTAATTACCAAATTATCCTATGGTAAAAAACAACTGGCTTATTTGCAGGCACACCATGAGGAATTAATGGAAAAATCACAAAAGGTAGAATCGCAGGATATTGATGCTGAATTAGAATACGAAATAAAAGAATCTCATGCCCACGATAAACCAGAAGAAGATGGCGATGAAAAGGACGAGGTAAATAATAAGCCCCAATAACCAGGCTGACTGGTTTTTCTAAAAACATAATTTTCTAACTCGGTGAGAACATACCCTTATTTGCAGGGTTGATGTTATCCATATCCCAATATGGTACTTCTTAAACATATACCTAATTGCGTATTTTACTTTTAAACCTACTACACATTATAGAAATAGGGTTAAACATTGGTTTTTTTAATGAAATATTGATAAATTCACACAAGGAAATTCTAATAACTAATATTTTAACTAAAATGAATATTGATTGTTATTGTTCCATTAATAGATCTGTATGTTTTGTGTCTTTTGTTAAAGATCAAGCATTAAAAGTTACGATAATATCTAAAATTTAATATGATGAAAATTAATCTACGCTTTATGGCTGTTGCAGCCATTCTATTGTCTGATGTATTAATTACAAGCGGACAAAATGTAGGTATTGGTACGGCGGCACCTGCACAAAAACTTGAAATAGCCGGCACCAATAATACAATTCGTATTAACGGTCTTGTAACGGGTGGAACATTTCATTCTGCCTCTACAACAACAAATTCGAGCATGGTGTATGTTAATAGCATTAATGGTGACCTATATTCATTGCCAACCGTAAACAACGCTATTTTAACGACAAGTGCAACAGGCGTTCCAACCTGGTCAACATCAGCAACATCAGGAACTGATTGGTTACTTTCAGGCAATACAGTAAGCACAACATTTGGTACTAATTATATTGGTACTCTTAACGATATGCCATTTGAAATTAAAACCAAGGGCGTTATTTCAGGCATTATACAACCAGATGCTGCAGACGGGAGCGTACTACTAGGTGTATCTGCAGGTAATTATGGAGCTGGTGGTAATGGTACTGTAGCAATAGGTTATGAGGCCGGAGCTGCCAATAACACCGCAGGTAATTTCAATGCTTTTGTTGGATACCAGGCAGGTCAACTCAACACAACTGGTAATATTAATGCATTTGGTGCTTTCGCTTTACAATCTAATACTACAGGTACTAATAATAATGCGTTCGGCTACGCCCTCAACAGCAACACTACAGGTAATGATAATATAGGGATTGGTATGTATACATTATATTCTAACGATATTGGTAGTAATAATTTAGGAATAGGTGATTTCGCAATGTTTAACGGTAATGGTAGTACTGTTAATAATAATGTTGCTATTGGATATTACTCTATGTCTAACTTTACAGTTCCGTTTGCAGTAGGCTCAGCAATTTATAACATTGCAATAGGACCTTATTCAATGGGGTCAGTTGCATACGGAGGCCCTAATGGAGGTAATTATAATATAGCATTAGGCTACCAAACAATTAGTACAGGCGTATCTGTTAATAATAATATAGCTATTGGTTACCAGGCACTAAGCTTATCAGGAAATAACTTTATGATCGGGGCAGCCAACAATGTGGCGGTAGGCTATGAGGCATTGTATAATAACAAAGGCGGAGTAGGTAATACCGCGTTAGGGTATGAGGCTTTATATAACAATACTGATGTCGGAGGGAGTGCTTTCGGATATAACTCTGCAGTAGGCTATTATTCATTATATGGAAATACTACCGGCGTTAATAATGTTGCCATTGGTTACCAATCTGGTTATACATCTACTTCAGGCAACGCCAACTCAACGGGAAACCAAAATACTTATGTGGGTTACAATGCCGGTCCCGGTTCTGCAACACAGTTTAATAATTCTACAGCTATTGGCGCATATGCAGTAGTTGGAGAAAATAATGCATTAGTTTTGGGTTCAATTAATACTGTGAACGGGGCGACAGCCCAAACATTAGTAGGTATAGGTACACAAACACCACATCAAACCTTAGAAGTAGGAGTTAATACAGTTCGTATTGATGCATTAGTTGCAGGAGGTGCATATAACCCACTAACAAGTGCGGCCACCTCTACCTCAAATCTTGTTTACACGAATAATACCACAGGCGATATTTATGCATTAGCCAGCGGCGCATCGGGTTCTATATTAACAATGAGTGCAAGTGGAATACCTACATGGTCTTCTTCAGCTACTTCATCCACGTCATGGCAGTTAACAGGTAATACGGGTACTACTCCAGGAACCAATTTTGTTGGAACAATTGATGATAAAGCGTTAGAGTTTAAAACTTATAATACGTTCTCTGGTATACTTGACCCTATCAATCAAGACGTTGATTTTGGAACAAGCGCCGGTAACAATGTTGGAACTCAAAGCGTATCTATAGGCTACCAGGCAGCCGGCAGCATTACTGCTGCTGCTGCGGTACAAAATGTAGCTATTGGTTACCAGGCCATGCAAAACGCATCGGGTACAAGTGGCGGCTACAACGTGGCTATTGGCGCACAGGTATTGCAGAATGATGTTGCCAGTGCAACAGGGGGGTCTTACAATCTGGGACTTGGTGGCCAGGCATTGCAGGATAATACAACAGGTTATGACAATACTGCTGTTGGTTCTTACAGTTTGCAAGCTAACACAACCGGGTATAACAATACCGCAGTTGGATATGGGTTGCCAAGTAATACAACCGGGTACAATAATACAACCCTTGGTGAAAATACGCTGAACGATATGACCACCGGGCATGATAATATTGGTATCGGGTACAATGCATTGTATACCAATACTACAGGCACTTACAATATTGTTATAGGCGAAAATGCTATGTATAGCGACCAGACATCAAGCAATAATATTGCTATTGGTGAAAGTGCAATGCCATTTGGAGGCACATCGTCAGCTGGTGGCAATAACATTGCTATTGGAAACGGTACAATGGGAAATACTAACCCAACCTTTGGTTTGGTTGGTTATAATGTGGCATTAGGTGTAGGCGCAATTGGAACCGGCAATAGCCCCAATTACAATACGGCTATTGGTTACAATGCGTTACATAATGACGGTAATCCGGCTGCACCTGGTGCAAATGGCGACCAAAACGTGGCTGTAGGTTATGAAGCATTACTGAACAATGAAGGCGGCGCTAATAACGTAGCCGTAGGTTATGAAGCTGCAATTAACACCACGTTTAGCGCTACAAACGCTACTAATGATGTGGCTGTTGGTAGTTCTGCTTTAAGTACTAATACTTCTGGTAGCAACAATACAGCAGTAGGTGCTGGTGCCAATGTTGGTTCAGCTACTTTAAATAACGCTACCGCACTTGGTGCAGGAGCAGTTGTTAATACAAGCAACTCATTGGTGTTAGGTAATGGTGCACAAGTTGGTATTGGAACAAGTTCACCCTTACAGGAACTTGAAGTTGGTGTAAACTCTATTCGTGTTGATGCTTTGAAATCTGGTGGCGGATATAGTACAGCAACAGCTGCTTCAACTTCAAACTTATTATTTGCAAATAACACCACCGGCGATATTTATGCCCTAACTAACGTAGGATTATCTAATGCTATTTTAACATTAAATGGAAGCGGTGTACCAACATGGTCAACTACAGCAACATCGGGCACCGATTGGTTATTGACCGGTAATTCAGGCACAACACCTGGTACTAACTTTGTTGGTACATTTGATAATAACGCTTTAGAATTTAAAACTAATAACACCTTCTCCGGCATACTCGACCCTACTAATCAAAATGTTTATTTCGGAACAAGTTCGGGTAATAATGTTGGCACACAAAACGTAGCAATAGGCTACCAGGCTGCAGCTACCGAAGCAGCAGCTTATGCTAATCAAAATGTTGCCATCGGTTACCAGTCTATGCAAAATGCAACGGGTACTTCAGGAGGTTTTAATACAGCTATCGGTGCTCAAACACTGCAAAATGACGTATCAACAGCATCAACAGGTAATTACAATGTAGCTGTTGGTGGGCAAACACTGCAATTAAACACCACTGGTTATGATAATACAGCCATTGGCCCTTACAGCTTAAATGTAAACACAACAGGTTTTAATAATACAGCGGTTGGGTATGCATTACCAGCTAATACCACAGGTACTGATAATATTGCTGTTGGTCAGTATACTTTAAATTCAAGCACAACAGGAAGTTTTAATATTGGCATTGGTGATTATTCATTATTTAATGGTAGTGGCAGTACAGTGAATAATAATCTGGCTATAGGTTATTATGCAATGTCTAACTTTACAGTTCCTTTTGCAGTTGCTTCTGCTACATACAATATAGCAATAGGTAATTATGCAATGGCAGCAGCTGGCGGTAGTGGACCCAATGGTGGTAGTAATAATATAGCCTTAGGTTATCAAACCATTAGTACCGGTGTTAATCCCAACAACAACGTTGCAATAGGTTATGAAGCCATAAATTTATCAGGTAACGGATTTATGATTGGTGCCACAAATAACGTAGCCGTTGGTTATGAAGCATTGCTTAACGCTAAAGGCGCAGCAGGCAACGTAGCGTTAGGTTACGAGTCATTATATAATATGACTGCCGCTGGCTCTAGTGCAATTGGTTATAACTCGGCTGTTGGTTATTATTCATTATACGGAAATACTACCGGCGTTAATAATGTTGCCATTGGTTACCAATCTGGTTATACATCTACTTCAGGCAACGCTAACACAACGGGAAACCAAAATACTTACGTGGGTTACAATGCCGGTCCCGGTTCTGCAACACAGTTTAACAATTCTACAGCTATTGGCGCCTATGCTGCGGTAGGTGAAAGCAATGCATTAGTGTTAGGCTCTATAAATGGTTTTAACGGTGCTAGCGCTCAAACACAGGTTGGTATTGGCACACAAACACCACAACAAACTCTTGAAGTTGGTGTAAACTCTATTCGTGTTGATGCATTAAAGACCGGCGGGGGTTATAGTACAGCAACAGCGGCAACTACTTCTAACCTATTATTTGCTAATAATACAACCGGTGATATTTATGCTTTGCAAAGTGGGACAACTGGTGCTATATTAACTTTAGTTAGTGGTGTGCCCACGTGGTCGACCGCTGCAACTGCTGCTACTGCCTGGCAGTTAACCGGTAATGCAGTTGCTTATACCTTTAATGCCTCGCCGGTTACCTATTTGGGAACAACGGCTTCGGGCGGTGCAGGCTTCCAATTTGGAGTTCAAGGAACCAATGCCGGCCGTGTTGAATCAACAACCGGGAATACCAGCCTTGGTTACCAATCTTTAAACGCTGCCACAGGAACCAATAATGTGGCATTAGGCTCCCAGGCACTTAAAGCTAATACAACTGCCTCATCAAATACTGCAGTTGGCACTAATGCCTTATTGAATAACAATGCCACAGTAAGCCAAAATGTAGCAATAGGCGATAGTGCCATGGCCGGAAATACTACAGGTAACGGCGTAGCAGTTGGTTACCAGGCATTAGCCAATTCGCAAACAAGCTTGCAAAATGTGGCCGTTGGTTACCAGGCAATGAAAACATCAACAGGTATTGGTGGTAACGTGGCAGTAGGTTTTCTGGCTGAAGCAAATGGTACTGCCTTTTGGAATATAGGTATAGGCCAGCAGGCTTTGCAAAATAATACGGGCCACTTCAATATAGCAATTGGTTATGAAGATTTGCAAAATACTACTGCCAGCAATGATGTGGCTGTTGGCAATAATGCCTTACAATTTAATACCAGCGGTGCAAATAATACAGGTATTGGTTTTCAAACACTATATACCAATACCACAGGCGGCGCAGAAGTAGCTATAGGTACTAATGCATTATATACCAATTCTACAGGGGGTAATAATACTGCAATTGGTTCAAGCGCCTTAAATAAAAATAGTATACACTCCTCTAACACAGCGGTGGGTGCCAATGCCTTATTAAATAGTGATATAAGTCAATTGACTGCTATTGGTGATAGTGCACTTGCAGGCAATACTTCGGGCACATTAAATACTGCTGTGGGTTATCAGGCTCTTGCAAATAATACTACCGGTGCTCGAAATACATCTGTTGGTAATCAATCAACATATGGAAGTACAACTGCAACTGATAATACTACGGAAGGTTACCAGGCTTTGTATTATCCCGGTTATATTAATACAGGTTCATTTAATACTGCAATTGGTGAGAATGCACTTGGTGGAAATACAAGTGGTTCTCATAATTTAGCAGTGGGTTATTATGCTATGAATTCGGGCTATTGGGGTATTGCTACAACGGGTACCTACAACATAGGTATAGGCGAACAATCGCTGCCCGACCTTTCAACCGGTTCTCATAATATAGCTATGGGGTATCAATCACAGTGGGATAACCTAACAGGAACCGGCAATATCGCAATAGGTGAAAATTCACAATTGCAAAATACGGCCGGTAGCGATAATACATCAATCGGATATAATGCCGGTTATTCAGTAACGGGAACAAATAATACTGCTTTGGGTAATTCAGCACAGGGATCTACCACTGCTAATTTATCAGGTAGTAATAATATAGGCTTGGGCACATTGGCAGAATGGGGGCTAAGTTCTGGTAGTAATAATACCGCTGTTGGGTATGCCGCGCTTGAAGGATACACAAGTGGATTTACAGGCTCAAATAATACAGGTGTTGGTTATTTTTCATTAATAAGTGAAACATCAGGTGGAAATAACACCGGGTTAGGTTATTTCTCTTTATATGGTAATACAACAGCTAGTAATAATACCGGTATGGGTTATCAATCTTTACAAAATACTACTACCGGTGGAAATAATACAGCAGTTGGATATCAATCTTTACTTAATAATACTACAGGTACAAATAACACGGCATTAGGTTATGGCGCAAATGTAGCATCTGCCGCTTTAACCAACGCCACAGCAATTGGATATAACGCCATTGCCGGTCAAAGCAATTCAGTAATATTAGGAAGCGTAGGCACAAATACTGAAGTAGGTGTTGGTACCAGCACCCCGGTGGCTTTTATGGATATAGTAGGTGGTGGCCCATTTGGCGGTGGCGGTGCAATGGCAATGGCATTTGAGTATAATGGTGGAAGCGGTGGCTGGAGGCACTTTATTCAAACACGTCACAATTCTACTGTTACCGGTACGGGAAATGATATTGATTTTTATTTGAACAGTAGTTCTGCACAATATGGTTCAACCACTGCGGGAACAGGTAATATCCAGGTGTTAACTCTTGATGCTAATGGTTCTACAGGAACTGCTTTACCGCGTGTAGGTATTGGCACAACGGTGCCGGCAAGAGAATTGGAACTTAACGGCAGCAATGTTAATAGCACGATTCGTGTAGATGCATTTGCGACCGGCGGAACCTTTTTAACTACACCTTCAACCACATCAAATCTTGTATTATCTGCCAATGCTTCTGGTGACCTTTCAGCATTAATTAACGGCGCATCAGGTTCTATATTAACTATGAGTGCAAGTGGTGTGCCTACCTGGTCTACCTCTGCAACAGCATCAACAGCTTGGCAGCTTACAGGCAATGCAGGTACAAATCCCGCCACCAATTTTGTAGGTACAACGGATGGTGCTGCTTTAATGTTTAGAACAGGTACAGAAGCCACGGGCAATAGTGCTTTTGCAGGCATTATAGACCCAACTAACCAAAATGTTTATTTTGGTAATTATTCAGGTAACAATGGAGGAGGGTCTCAGTACAATACGGCCATTGGGTATCAAACCTTAGCTTCTGCTACGGCTTCTACTCAATATAATACTGCGCTTGGTGGCTATGCATTATATGGTAATACTTCAGGTCAATATGATGTGGGCCTTGGTTATGCTGCCTTAGGTACTTCTACTACGGGATATCAGAATATAGGTATAGGCGCGTATGCAGGTGGTAATGTTGCAGGTAGCGACAATATAAGTATTGGTTATACATCAATGTATAATAGCACAGCAGGCAATTATAATGTTGCTATGGGTTGGGAGGCAGGGTATAACATTACAGGTAGTTATAATATAGCAATTGGTTTTGAAGCCTTAGCCAATACTACGACAGGCAGCCCAAGAGCAGGGCGCGCAAACTCAAGTATTGCAATAGGTACACTGGCATTGTTAGATAATACTACAGGAGATGGTAATGTTGCCATTGGGTATCCTTCATTAACAGCTAACTCTACGGGTAGTTTTAATGTCGGCTTAGGTATGAACACTCTGAATGCAAGTACTATTGCAAATTCCAATACTGCCATCGGAATGAATGCCATGGTTGCAGCCAACGGTGCAAGCTTAAGTACAGCTGTGGGTGATAGTGCCTTGGCTGGTTCAACTACAGGTGGTTATAACACAGGTGTTGGGTATCAAGCATTGGCCGCTAATACTACCGGAACGTATAATACGGCAATAGGTTACCAGGCAAATGTAAGCTCCGGCGGACTTACCTATGCAACTGCAGTGGGTGCAGGAGCATCGTCAATTGCAAGTAGTTCAGTAACATTGGGCAGTACTTCTGCAGGAACATTATATTTCCCGGCTTATAACACTACCGGTTCAATGTTCTATACCTCTAATGCAAATGGGTTAGTTTCTAATCTTGCGCCGGGTGCAACGGGTTCTATTTTAACCATAGTTGGTGGTGTGCCTACTTGGTCAACATCTGCCACTTCTTCAACTGCGTGGCAACTTACAGGTAATACAGTTAGCACAACTTTTGGTACTAACTTTATTGGCACATTAAATGACATGCCATTTGAAATTAAAACTAATAGTATTATTTCGGGTGTTATACAGCCCGATGCCACTGATGGAAGCATAATGCTGGGCACAAGTGCCGGTAATTATACAGGAGGAGGAACAAAAAGCGTAGCTATAGGTTACCAGGCTGGTACCGTTAATACGGCCCAAGGTATGACTGCTGTTGGTTATCAAGCCCTGGCTTCAAATACCAGCTCTTCAAATAATACTGCTTTTGGTTATCAG
>Ga0302280_1002076_pt1 | contig 15815 bp, 16 predicted proteins | sample III_Fen_E1_1_FD_198771 | JGI IMG/M metagenome (GOLD analysis project Ga0302280, IMG submission 198771) | Peat permafrost microbial communities from Stordalen Mire near Abisko, Sweden - III_Fen_E1_1 | ecosystem: Environmental > Terrestrial > Soil > Wetlands > Permafrost | place: Sweden: Abisko... | reverse complement strand
AAACCGACATTATAGGGTTGGTTTTTCATCTTGTCAAAATTATTCAAAGCATGTATGAAGGCCTTAGAAATGTCCCGCACATGGATATAATTGCGGTTAAAATGGGCCTCAAAAAGGATGACAAATTTGTCATACACCGCGCGATAGGTGAAATCATTAACCAAAAGATCCAGGCGCATGCGTGGAGAAATCCCAAAAGCCGTGGCCAAACGTAAGGTAATGCCGCCCCCGGAATCAAGGATGGCATTCTCCGCATCGACTTTCAATTTGCCGTACAGAGATATCGGACGCAAGGGTGTTTCTTCCGTGCAATGCTTGCCCTTTTCGCCAACGCCATAACCACTATTCGTTGTTGGAAAAATCACCATCTGATCCTTGCTGCGCATCTCGAGGATCATCTTCACCGCATCCAAAAGAATGGTCGTCGCCCCTACAGGATCCTTGGCGCATAAAGGAGCCCCCGTCAAACAAGCCAGGGGAAAAATCGCATCCGCTGATTTCATCAATCGCGTCACCACCGCTTTATCCCGAGTATCCCCGCGAATAATCGTCAACTTATCGTTATAACAAACATCAAGCAAGGATGACTGATTATACATAAAATTATCCAACACCACGACCTCATGCCCCTCAGCCAAAAGCCTCGGCACCAACACCGCCCCAATATACCCCGCCCCACCCGTAACTAAAATTTTCATACTATTTCCCTTTCTCATTGTCATTCCCGCGAAAGCGGGAATCCATTCAAATAATGTCATTGCGAGAAGCGCAGCGACGAAGAAATCTCAACAAAACTTATCATCCCCTAAAGCGGGTCCTGTATCGTCATTGATATTCAGGTGCTCCTAATTGAACCGCGAACGTCATAGCCTTAGCTCTTGGTAATTTCCTTAAAAGAGCCCCGAGAACCGTCACCGTCCGCCCCTGAACATCAACTCCGATCCACCCGCCGCATTAAATTTAATATTGTGTCTCCCTAATTGACGAACTACACCAGGCATGATTATTTCTCATAAAGTTTTCTTAAATTTATGCTGATCCAATAATGCCCCATTTGTCCCCTATTTTCAAAATCTTGGTGGATTGGCTTTGCCTGTTTGATTAAATTTACAGAATCGCAAGCCATAAAATCCTTTGTTTTTTTATCCAATCCTAAATGTTCTATAAAATAATAATCAGCTATTTTGTAATACCAAGCACGCATATAGTGTAACTCTAAATCAAATCTTTTATATTCAACAACTCTATCAAGATATTGAAGCACTCTTAATTCCGAATTTTTATTTAAACCAAAAATACCCGCTAAATAATGAGGCTCTGCGCAAGCATACCATTGAATAAAGATTAATCTTTTTAATGCCTCAAGAGAATTTTCGTTTTCAGTCAATAGTTTTAAATAGCTCTCATAAATATTCTTATACTCAATAAAAGTATCATTCATTTTCGGGATGGGATCAATCGAAAATTCTTTAGAATTATTTCGAACAAACTCAAGAATCTTCAGTTCTTTTTCAGATATTACCTGCAACTCTTTATCAATATTATTCATAATTAACCGGGACACATTGACTTAATTATGTATAGCTGTCACTAACGAATAAATTTGTTCTTTATCATGCACTATCTATTTGAACATTATGTTTTCTTCGAAGGTAGTAGAAGGCCGATTTTGCTGGTTCCCGAGCGTTCAGCTCGGGAAAAATCGGCCTGGGTACTAACGATGCTGAAACGCTGGTTTCAGCGAGTGTGCCTGAGAAGGAAATACAATGTTCAAATAGATGCCGAGCAAAAAGAACAAATTTATTCGTTAGTGACCATAGCATAGCACCGGACTAACCAGCTAAAGGATGATGCCATTTCAACGAAGGGAAACGTGAAAAGCCCTGATCAGTGGTTACAAGATCATATCCCCATTCTAATGCCAACGCTGCCAAGAAAGCATCTGGAACTGCATTACCTGTTAACTTCAACGTCCGTATTAATGAACAAAATATATCCCAATGCTTCGGGCCAGGATTCACTATTAAACAATGAGCAGGGCTGCGAACCTGTTCAATAAATGTCAGAACTTCTTTCAGCGAGCTTGGTTTTTTAAAGATTTGAGGATGCGTTGTAATGCGGATAACTGAACTTAAAACATTTTCACTAATACCAAATAACTCATTACCATTAATAATGCTTTCCAACCAATGACGATATTTTTCGTGATTCTGGGCGTCTTGCCGGTGGGCATAAATTAAAACATTGGCATCCAAAAGAATCATTATTCCATCTTAGCTAAAAGACCAGCGTTATTGTCAAGATTCACACCATCTTTCAAACCCGAACCCCTAACTGTTTTAAGCTTTAGAAATTTCCTACCCTGTGATTTTTCGGCAGAAAGATTTAAAATATACCTTAAACCAGCATCAATCAACGCAGTCAAAGTTGTATGGCGCGCAAGAGCGACCTTCTTAGCTGTTCTTAAAATATTATCATTTAAACGAATTGTAGTTCTCATAAGCAAAGTATATAACAAGACATAAATATGTCAAATTAAAAATAAACCGGGACACCTTGACATTAGCTAGATTGCTTCGTCGCTTTGATCCTCCAATGACACAAACCATGCGACGACCAAGAGAGCTCTACTAAAGCCTTTTGACGTATTGTTTCGAATACCATTGATACGTCTTTTCAATACCTTCTTCCAAGTTAACCTTGGGCTTCCAACCGAGTTTACGCATGCGGGTGTTGTCCATGAGCTTGCGTAAGGTGCCATCGGGCTTTGTAGTATCAAAGGTGATCTTGCCTTTGTAGCCGCTCACATTTTTGATCATCCCGGCCAATTGCTTGATCGTTGCTTCAGTCCCGCTGCCGGCATTAATCACATCAGCATCATCATATTTCTCCATTAAAAAAAGACAGGCACTGACAAAATCATCAACATAGAGAAATTCTCGGCGAGGTTTGCCGCTTCCCCAAACAATCACTTCTTTGGCACCTTCAATTTTAGCTTTGTGAAATTTAGCAATCAAGGCCCCTAGGACATGAGCATTTTCAATATCCGTATCACTGCCAGGGCCATAAAGTGTTGCTGGCACCGTGACAATGGCGTTAAAATTGTATTGTGCCTTGTAGGCTTGAACCATCCGGGTACCGGCTATTTTGGTAACAGCATAAGGCGCGCTGGTTTCTTCAAGCGGTCCGGTGAGCAAGGATGTTTCTTTAATAGGCTGCTTGGCTTCTTTGGGGTAGACGCAGGAGCTTGAGAAATAAATTAATTTCTTAACCTGATGGCGATAGGCTGCGTCAATAACCAGAGCTTGAGATTGGCTGTTCTCATAAATAAATTCCGCGGGAAATTTTTGATTGGCCGCAATGCCCCCAGAACGCAAAGATCCTAAAAAGACATATTCCGGCTTAAATTTCTTGAAGAAATTCTCGACACTCGTTTGATCGAGGACATTAATATGTTCTTGGGAATTGGAAACAGCCTGTGAAAATCCCTTAGAATGAAAATAACCATTTAGGGAATTCTCAATGCTGTCATTGTGTCCGACAATAAAGATCCTGGATTCTCGACGCATGTTTTTAATGCTGTGATGGGGTTGTGATCATCTTTTTGGCGTAATACTCTTCATTATAAAAATTGCCGTGCTCGATGATCAAGGTGGATTTGCCATCGGTGCGTGCCAGGGCGTGGGCATACGCTGGAAAAATCTGCTCGGCGGTATCAAGTTCCACCACGTCAATCCAGGCAAATAACTCACGCAAGGCCTTGGCATAATTCCCAATGTGTTGATGCCCCGGATGCACCGGCGCATCAGGGCCTGTGGCGACACGGATAATAACTTTAACAGGCCATTGCCCACCTGAAATCATGGGGATTTTATCTAACATATTGGCCATATCAGCGGTCGCTAACAATAAAAAATTCTGACGTGGATAAACAGACACAGGCACATAGCCAGCCAAGCTCAAGCCAATGGTAAACTGCATCTGGAAACTTTCATTGATGGGCATCTCCAGGCAGCGGTCTTTAGGGCAATCGCGCAAGGTTTGAAACATAAACGTCCCTGGGCCCGCGACTGTTTGGCCCACAAACATCACTTGGGGCTGCTGGGCCAACCATTCCATGGTGCGTTTTAATTCATCGAAATATTTTAAAGGGGCTGTTGTCATTTTAGAATTTAATCAATTTGCCAAGGCCGGAATGCGGATAGCCGTTGGTGTATTTAAAATAAATGATTTTACTTTCATATTTGGTACCCGTAAACCATGGCTCTGAAGCACCCCAAGTGGCCCTGGTATCAGTCATGACGCTAACCCCATTATCGCAAACGATAAAGATGGCGGGCAGGTCAAAATTATAGACGTATTTGACAGCCTCATGAAAAATACCCGTTTCCGCCGACATATCCCCGCAAAACAAAAATGCCCGGCCCTTTTTACCCTGATTCTTCAAAGCCCAGGCCACCCCAGCCGCCGTGCCCATCAAACTGCCCACAATGCCGGAACAAAGGACCTTTTGTTTTGGGAAACATAAGGAGATGCTTTTACCGTCAATGATCGCCTTCTTTAATTCCTCACGTGGCACACCTTTTAAAAGGGCCAGCTCATGGGAATCCCAAAAACCAAAGACATAATCATCATCGTTAATTTGAAAATCCTGGAACACCTTAATCAAAGCATCTTCCCGCCCAGCACGCAAATGCACCGGGGCACGAATCACGCCGGTAGCAAAGACATCCGCTATTTCTTTCTCAAAGGCGATGATCTCATCTTTTGTAATCATGCCAACCCCCATGCATCAAACAATCTTTTGCCGAGCAAGCAACAGGGAATATTTTCTTTTTCAAAAGCTATGATTTCTTCTTTAGTAACCATAAGAGTTCTTTCATTTCTCGTAAACAACCTGCACAAGTATAACAAACTAAATAATGCCTTCAATAATTAATAATGAGAAATTAGTTTAATTATTTTGCTTGGGCACAAGAAGACTCACCACCCAATTTAGTCGCTTCGCTACAATAATACTTTATCCCCTTACACTCTGCGTCCCAAGTATAATAATCCCGCGTGTAACTTCCAAAAGTGTATCCTGAGCCACGAACATTTGAGACTTGTATCTCTTGAGGAGGGCATCCAATTTTACCAGAAGATGCGCTTTGATAACCTGAGATCCCCGCACACGAAGACAATGTTAAAACTAAAAAAATCAAAGTCCATTTATATTTAAACATTTCTCCTCCTCTACGTTACGGTCAATTTATCTAAATGATGATTTTATCTCTTTAATTCGTTCGGTTGTTCGCAAACCAACTCATAGTCCGACCAATACCATCTTCTAGTGCCACCTTAGGTTCCCAGCCTAATTCTTTGCGAGCAAGCGAAATATCCGGCTTGCGCTGTTTGGGGTCATCTATCGGTAAGGGTTGATAAACAATCTTGGCCTTGGGGTTATATTTCTGACGGATTAAATTGGCAAATTCCAGGATCGTGAATTCACGGGGATTCCCCACATTCACAGGGCCTGAGATCTTTGATAAGAGTAATTTTGTAATTCCGTCGACAAGATCATCCACATAACAAAATGAACGTGTTTGCTTGCCCGTGCCGTAAACGGTCAAAGGTTGATTATTTAAAATCTGATCGATAAAGTTTGGCACAACCCGCCCATCCTTGATCTGCATGCGAGGGCCGTACGTATTAAATATCCTCACCACCTTGACATCCATTTTATAAAGACGCTTATAGGCAAAAACCGCCGCCTCGGCATAACGCTTGGCCTCATCGTAAATGCTGCGTGGGCCAATGGTATTAACATTGCCCCAATAAGATTCTTTTTGCGGATGAACCAAAGGATCGCCATAAATTTCCGAGGTGGATGCCATCAGAAAAACGGCTTTCTTAAGACGGGCGATCTCCAAAAGATTATGCGTGCCATAACTGCCAACCATCATGGTAGCCAAGGGATGCTTCATGTAATCAACCGGAGAGGCAGGTGAAGCAAAATGCATCACATAATTAATACTTCCTGCCACCTTGAAGAATTTTGAAACATCTTGTTTTATAAATTTAAAATCTTTATTAGTCTTCAGATGCGCAATGTTGCGAAGCGAACCGGTGATTAGATTATCAACCGCGATCACTTTAAAACCATGATTAATAAACCAGTCACATAAATGACTGCCCAAAAAACCTGCCCCACCACTGATCAATACCACTTTCTTAGACATGGATAAACCTTTCTATTGTTATAAAGACTTGCCTCGACCTACCCCGAAATATTCAAATCCGATCTTCCGCAAATGTGTCGCGTCCAGAAAATTGCGACCGTCAAAAATAACCGTCTGGCGCATGGCATCCCTGATCTGAACAAAATCAATATCTTTGAATTCTGGCCATTCAGTTAAAAGCAAGAGGCAATCACAACCTTCGGCCACCGCATAAGCATTATCACAAAAAGTAACGCCTCGAAGAGTTTTCTTGGCATTCTCTTGGGCTTGAGGGTCATAGGCCCTGATTTTGGCACCCTCGGCTTGTAAAAGCTGAATAATTTCCAACGCCGCGGCTGAACGTATATCGTCAGTATTAGGTTTAAAGGCCACCCCCCAGACACCGATCGTCTTATCCTTGATATTCCACAATTTCTCTTCAACCAAACGCACAAACCAATGGCGCTGCTGCTCGTTGATCTTGCGAACTTCTCTTAACAATGAAAAATCATAACTGCTGCGTTCGCTCAAACGGATAAATGCATCCACATCTTTAGGGAAACATGAACCGCCATACCCAACCCCAGCATCTAAAAACTGACGACCAATGCGCTTGTCCAAGCCCATCCCTTCAGCCACCTTAAGAACATCAGCACCCACCCTATCACAGATCTGGGCTACCGCATTGATAAAAGAGATCTTGGTCGCCAAAAATGAATTAGAAGCATGTTTGATCATCTCTGCTGAAGCAATATTAGTTACCAGTATTTTAGGCTTAAGTGGTTTGTAAATTTCTCTGAGCAATTGCTCAGCTTTTTTGGATTCAACTCCGATGACAATGCGGTCAGGATTCATAAAATCATGCACCGCACTTCCTTCTTTGAGGAATTCAGGATTGGACGCCACATCGAAATCGAGCAGAAGCTTATTACCTTTCCTATATTTCTTCGCTAAATTCAGATGAATGGTGCGACGCACCTTCTTACCTGTCTCTGCTGGAACTGTTGATTTCTCAACGATGAGTTTATAATCGTCCATGTGCTGGGCGATTTGACGGGACACATTCTCCACATAGGTCAAATCTGCGTCTCCATTGGGTTTTGGTGGTGTCGGAACCGCTAGAAAAATAACTTGAGATTTTTTAGTTGCGTCCCCTATAGAGCTCGTAAATGAAAGACGCTTTTTGGCTACATTTAATTTCATTAACTCAAGCAAACCAGGCTCATAGATAGGCAAACGGCCCTTCTTTAAAGTCTTGATTTTCTCAAGATTATTATCAACACAAATCACATGATGTCCGATGTTAGCCAAACAAACACCTGATACTAAGCCCACATAACCTGATCCGATGATAGCAATTTTCATTAATTGACTCCTGTTTGATTTTGTGCACCCGGTCTTGAGGGCGCGAAATTAGTACTGACTAAATTAAACTTCATTCCCGGGGAGGCTTTTAGACGAAAAAGGATATAAAATGTTGAGCCTTGCCCTTGTTGTTGATCGAGAGATAAATCCATTTCCCATTCGTGCAAATCCCGGGTCAAAACATACTCTGTTTCCCTCGCAGCAGTGGTGTTCCCATTTGTCGCATCCCTGACAGGAAGGCTTTCATAAATCTTTATGGCCCATTTGGGATTTAATCGATACTGCCATTGCGTGCTCAATTGATCGCCTTGATAGCGCGTATATCGATTACCAATTCCGAAAGTCCAATTATCTTCATGAAAATCAGCATCGATATTAGTTGAATTAAAATGATCCTGCTTAAAATCAAATTCATTGTCATTGTGCAAAGTAAACCAATTGGTGGGATTAAAATCCAGCTGGGTATCGTACGGATTAAACCCTCTACGTCCTGCCTGAGGGACGGATGTTCCCTTAAGTCCAAAATTAACATTAATTAAAAATCTCAACAAATCCACAATTTGCCCGTCACGTTTTGTTTGCAATTTATTTTCCAACCCGAATTCAAATTGATGGATCCTATATAAATCATCAATGGCCGGATCAAATTGATTTAAACTTGACGCCGGGAAAGTGGGCCTTGCTTGATACAAATAAGTGACAGTTGGAGTTATCACATGGCGCAAGCCATTGATATTCAATCCCGCAAAATTCGTATGATAATCCCATACCCTATAAAACTTGGTGCTCATGTCCAAACTTCCCCGAAACATACCTCGAATAATATTGCTCTGGCTAATATTAGCCGTACGGCTATAGTAAGTTTCTTCTCCACCTAAATGCGGATTAAAATCAATGAAACCGATCTTAAAAGGATGAGAAACATCATTATTGGAATCAAAACGTTGAGTCTTTTCATTAAATGTTTTTGGATAATTCTGATAAGTTAAATCTGAATAAGTATTCTCACTCTTGGCATAAAAACCACTTCGGCCAATCTGTTGATTATTTAATATGTATTTAACCTCCGGCAAACGTTCAATGCCCCGAATGGGACGATTTTCCCGACTGGTATCGATATTGAAAGTAAGTGTTCCATGCGGCATAGAACGTGTAAGTAATAAGTAAGTATCAAGATTGGAATTCTGCGCGTTCTGCTGGTACTCACGAGGAAAATAATTCTTCAAGAAATAATTATTCAGTAAATCATAATCATGAATCTTATAATATTGCAAAACAAGATCAGTATTCCTGTCAATTTGCCACCTATGGCGCCATTTGATCCGATACAACTCATGATGAGATGTAGGGCCTACTTTCATCCCATTCCTATACAGATCCCATAGATGATGACTAGCGATCATATTTTCATCCGTATAATAGGCGCTCACTAACCCTTGACCAAAATTTGGCGTATTGTACATCACATCAAAGCCTTCGCCAAAACCAGTTCGCTCACGCATATCCATGTGCAAGGTTACCTTCATATGTGAGCCCGCCTGAAATCGAGCAGTCGTCAATAAAAACAAACCAAAATCCTTCTTTTCTCCGGGTTCAAAAGTGAGGATAGGGCGATTTTTTAGATCCTGCACATAATACGGCAAATACATCACAGGAAGCTTGCCTAAATAAATCTTCATGCCATGGATAATAGCCTTATCCTTCTCGTATATATCTATCCGGTGGGCCGCCATGCGGTAATGCGGCTCATCTAAATCGCAGGTCGTCAGATAACCCTCATCGACACTATAATAGCTATCCGAAACCTTCCGTATCTTTTGCCCTTCGATTTGATAAGGATCAACAAAAACCCTGGCATCACGAAACTCTCCTGTGCCATCATTAAAATTATAGGTAATCCCCTGCCCCATCACCTGCTGCTGAGGTGTGTCTAAATACACATTCCCTTCAGCTACCACTTCTTGAATAACCCGATCTAATTGCAATTGATCACAATATAATTGTTGATCTTTGCTTGATACGACCACATTACCATTGGCATGAGCTTTATTGTCAGCGGAAGAAAAGCTGACCTGATCAGCTTGCAAGGTCACTTGCGAAGTCGCCTTAACGTCCTGCTTTTTAAATTGGCCTTTCAAATTAGGCATGGGAAGAGGGGTGGCTCTTGAGTCATTCGTCAAGAATAAAGGCAATGCTCCTGTCAAGAAGACAGCCGTGACCCATAAAATATTGAGACTACTTTTGCGCATTAGTCACCAATACATAGGCACCGATAATTCCGGCATCATCTTTAAATTTTGCTCGCTTGATCTTAAAGGCTGCCCCCTGCAAACTCATAGCCCTGAGACGAATGGTATCCGCGATGGTCTTGAAGAGAAATTTCTCATTATGCGAGATGCCGCCGCCAATAATGATCAGGCGAGGATTTAATAAATTAACAATCCCAACTAATCCATTGCCGATATGCTCTGCTGCGGTTTTCCAAAAGAACAAAGCTTTTTTATTTCCTTTTTGGGCCAAGGCAAACATCTCTTCCGTGCTCATTCCCGAATTTCCCATCACGCGGCCAGCCAAGGCAAACAAGGCACGATTGCCCACATAGGTCTCAAAACAACCAAACCCGCCGCAATTGCATTTAGGTCCGTGCTCATTAAGCGGCATATGCCCCAACTCGCCAGCAGAATTATCTTCACCCCGAAAAAGTTGACCGTTCAAAATCAGTCCAGCCCCCACCCCAGTGCCTAAGGTCATGCAGACTAAATTCCGAACCCCTTTGCCTGCACCGAATTTAGACTCTGCTAATGTGATGATTTTAACATCATTGTCGACATAAACAGGAAGCTTGATCCGTTTTTGAAGAATAGATTTTAAATGAACATTCCGCCAGCCTGGGATATTAGGCAAAAATCGAACAATGCCTTTTTCATAGTCGATAAGTCCAGGCAAACCAATGCCTACCCCGGCAATTTGTTTTTTATTTAAACCGGCCGTGATGATACTGGCCTCAATTTCACGCGCTAAAGCCTCGATCAATTTAATTCGACTTGAAGCAAAAGGCTTTGTAGCGAAACTGTTTCTGACAATAACTTGTCCTGAAGGCCCAACGACACCCAATTTAATATTGGTGCCGCCGACATCCACACCAACAACATACTTCTTCATCGAAATCCTTGCTGTTTATGGAAATTTTGGGGGAATATATTTAATACTTAATACTAATTTTTATTTTATCTTAAAAAACCAAAGCCATCAATAGCTGAATTAAATGATTTTAATGTTTTATTGTCTCGTTATTTGCACGATCAGACCATAGGAATTGGTCGATATGAAAAGCTATTATATTAGTAAAGCGGTTTATACGCGATGAGATTGACAGGGATGGTGAAGATGAATTTGGAGCCTTGGCCAAGCTTTGATTCCACACGTACATGCCCACCTTGGTCTTCAACGGCCGCTTTGACAATGGTTAAGCCTACTCCTGATCCGCCGTACTGATCTGCCGGATGCAAACGTTTGAAGATTTCAAAGATTTCCTGTTGGTGCTGCGGGTCAATCCCGATACCATTGTCTTCTACGTAAAATTCGTATCCTCTAGGGGTTTGGCTCCAGCTGATATTGATCACTGCGGGCATATCGCTCTTGGCAAATTTGACCGCATTATTGATAAGATTTGAAAATATTGCCGTTGTCTTGATCCGGTCACAAACGATCTCTGGCAAGACACCCTCAATATTAATCTGGGCATTTGATTGACGGATCATAAAATCACAGTTGGCTATAGCCATATTAATGATCTCCTGGATCGAAACCTTTGAATAAGGATTCTTAATCCGGGACATCTTTGTCAATTCCAGCATGTCCTTGATCAGCACCGTAAGCCTCGATGCCCCCTTACGAACCCCCTTAATACAATCCTGACCCCGATTATCCAGGGTGGGGGCATATTGTTTTTCAAGATAAGCAGCATAGCCAACAATAGTTGTTAACGGTCCGGCTATATCATGACTAACCGTATGAACAAATCTATCCAACTCCTGATTTAATTTTTCCAAATCCTTCTTTTGTCGAGCAATCTCTTCCAAATTTTTCTTAAAGGCAAACAACAATAATGCCAATGTCGCGGTGAGTAGTAAACTAAACCAGAATATCATCTTGGCTTGGCGGTGCCAGTGCTGGCTCTTATTGGTAGATTCATGCACCAGCACCCAAACCTCGGAAACAATCGTTTGAACATTTTCCTTCAAAATTTCCTGCTGATGATCCGTGTTATCCAAATCTTCCAGGGACAATTGAAAACCACCACTCTCAACCGCTTTAAAAATGATTTGTACGGTTTTATCATACTCACGGCTTTGCTCATGCATTTGTTGAAAAGCAGCCTTCAACCCTACTGGCACTCCTGAAAGTTCGTCGACCCGCTGTAATTGTTCATCCACTTCTTTGGTATATTGATTGAATCGTTCTCCTAAACCTTTGACATAGTCTGAAAGGTATTCGGCCCTTGCTGCATTGACCTGCCCAAAAGCCAATTCCTCAGAGGATGAAGAAAGTTTGTCAAAAATGATTTCCTTTTCCAATTGGAGATCATTAAGATCAGTTGCTGATTCCATCAGTACCAAATCAACTTGAGCCACATGATCAAACTCGCGGAGGATCTGAGCCAAATGCCGCACACCGACCCAGGCTAGGCTCGCTAAGAAAGCTAACAGGAATAAAACCAATATAAAAATCTTAGAAGGTGTTTTCATCTTTTATTGTTGATACAGGCCGAAGGCAACCACACAATTCCGGCCTTGAGATTTCGCACGATACAGTGCCCAATCAGCCTTGTCCATCATTTCTTCGACAAGTTTCCCATCGGAAGGATAAACAGCTATCCCAATGCTTAAGGTGACGCGCAGGGTGTTATCATAAGCCTTGATAGGTCGCTTCTCGGAAGATTTACGGATACGTTCAGCAACCACCCGTGCCCCTTCCATATCCGTGTCCGGCAAAACCACACAAAATTCTTCCCCCCCAAAACGCCCTACAATATCGATCTCACGCACATTCTCCTGAATGATGGCTGAAATTTCTTTGAGGGCCAGATCCCCGGTCAAATGCCCATATTGATCATTGATCGCCTTAAAATGATCTGCATCGATCATCAAGAAAGACAGGTGACTGCGACGAAGATTTGATCTTTTTATTTCTTCCTCAAAACGCTCCATAAAATACCGACGGGTATAAACACCGGTCAATCCGTCAGTGATGGCCAAGGTCTCAATATCTTTATACAATTTTAGACGCCGCAGGGCCAAAGCAAACTGATGGGCTAAAATCGCAAATTTCTCTTTATCCCTGGGCTCCAGCCCTTTATACAGCAATACTCCTAATTTTTTCTCTTTGCTTTTTAAAACAAAAACAGCATATTCACTGGGTAAAACGCCCCCCTTAAAACTTTCCCCGAGATCATGCACCAACTGACAATCTTCAAGGCTGACATTCTCTCTTAATTTCTTACGGAATATTTCAAAAGCTTCCTGTTCATTGGAATGACGGGTTATCTCCTTGGTCATATCATAAAGGGTGAATATCTGCATCGCCTCATGCTCAAGACGAGCTTTCTCACTCTGGGCCTTGTCTTTCTGCTCAATGATCTTCCCAAAAACATCCTTGGCCCCCAACACATCCTCATCAGCCCGTTGTTCAAGCCCCAAAACGACAAGCTGAGCCAAATAAAAAACTACGGCCACAAAAACAACTGTTAGGATTATAAAAATATAGATCATGCGGCACACACCTTATTGCGCCCTGTCTCCTTAGCTTGATATAGAGCCTCATCCGCCTTAAAGATCAGATCATCCTTACCCTGAGCATCCTTAGGGAAGGAAGCCACCCCAATTGAAATCGTCACATGGGTCTTTTGTCGCCGTAAAATAATTTCACGCACCTCAACTTTTTTCCTCAATTCATTAGCTGTCTGAATTGCTTTTGCTTTAGAACAATCCGGCAATAAAACACAAAATTCTTCTCCACCATAGCGACACACCAATTCGCCGGGGCGATTAAAATGCTCTTCTAAAATCTGTGCTAAAGTCTTTAGCACGATATCACCAGCCATATGACCAAATGAATCGTTGTATTGTTTGAAACGATCCAAGTCGATCATCAAGAAACTAAGTTCCTGGCCCCGTCGCATCTCCCTGGAAATTTCTTCCTGAAACCGCTCCATCATATGCCGGCGCAGGTATAGGCCCGTCAATCCATCCTTGATGGCCATGGTCTCCAGGCGCTCATATAATTGCGCGTTTTCTATAGCGATAGAAGTTAAATCCGCAATGGTTCGCAAAAATCGCAGGTCATCCGTGGAAAAGTGATGCGCCGTCGCTGAATCCACCCGCAATATCCCTAAGGTCTTTTCACCAACAATTAATGGTGTAGATATGAGTGATCGGATCAATCGCCTTTCTTCAATGTCCATTTTATCCAAATCAAATCGAAAATCAGTCTGAACATCCTCAACTAACAAAGGATGCAATGTCTTGACAACAAATTGGTCAAAGATATCTCCCTTTTTAGCTTTAAGATTCACCTGCATCTGCCCTTTTTGAGAGGAAGAAATCCCCAACTCACCGGTTGTTGTATGGAACAAATACAAAATCACTGTCACATCCTTATGACCAAAGAGTTTGGCTACTTCTACCGACAAGGTATTAGAAGTGTCTTCCAGGCTTAAACATAAACTAAGCTTTTCCGTCAGATCTTTTAATTGGGCATAATTGATGATCTTCAAACGCAGGGAGGCAATAGTTTCCCATTCGTGCTGAAGTTCTGCTTTCAGTAAATTTGCCTTCTCGAAATACTCTTCTTTCAACAGGGCAATGTGAGATTGTTTTTTTTGTAAACGGCGATGGAAGGCAATTAAGAGGAAAATATCAGCTAAAAGGGCGGTGGCTAAGAAAATGTACGCAATGGGGTTCTTGGTGGCATAAACAAAGAATCCCGCTAAGGGTACCAGAAAAGAAAATAAGACGAGGAAATACAGTTTAGATAATGGTTTCTTCGGTTTTCGAATCAAAGAAGTGTACCTTGCTCATGTCGAACACCAAGTCCATGTCACGATTGACATCCGGGCGGTCATGCGCACCGACGCGGGCGATAAAACTATGCTTGCCGGAGCTTAAATACAAATAAACCTCACTGCCCAGAGGCTCCACCATTTCACAATTGGCCCGAACAGTATTTTCAGGCGACGCTTCAGAGGCAAAAAGCTTATCGTAAATATCCTCTGAACGAATACCCATGAACACCTCTTGCCCTTCATACCGGGCAATCTTCGGATACATCGTATCTATTATTTTAACCTGAAACTTCCCCTCATCAAAGAAGTATTTGCGCTCCTTCTTAATGATCCGGCCAGTCATAAAATTAATGGGTGGCGAACCAATAAAGGATGCCACAAACTTATTGACCGGCTGATTGTAAACGGTCATAGGATCCGCGCATTGCTGGATAACGCCCTTATTCATAACCACAATGCGATCGCCCATGGTCATGGCTTCGGTCTGATCATGTGTGACATAAATAAAAGTAGTCTGCAGGCGCATGCGCAATTTATGGATCTCCGCACGCATCTGTACCCGCATCTTAGCGTCCAAATTAGACAGGGGTTCGTCAAAAAGAAAAACCAAAGGTTTGCGCACAATGGCACGGCCCAAGGCCACGCGCTGGCGTTCACCGCCGGAGAGCTCACGGGGGCGACGTTCTAAATATTGCTTAATGCCTAAAATTTCTGCAGCTTCGTGGACACGTTTGAGAACCTCAGCCTTAGGATAATTACGAAGCTTCAGGCCAAAAGCCATGTTTTCAAATACACTCATGTGCGGATAAAGAGCGTAATTTTGAAAAACCATAGCAATATTGCGGTCTTTGGCAGGGATATCATTGACGAGGCGATCATTGATCCAGATCTCACCGGAGCTGATATCTTCGAGGCCTGCGACCATGCGCAGGGTCGTTGATTTACCGCAACCGGAAGGCCCGACTAGGACTAAGAATTCCTTATCACCAATCTCTAAATTAACATTATTAACGGCATCAGAACCGCCCTTATATTGTTTGCAAAGATTTTTAATCCTGATATTGGCCATATGTCTTTTATTATTAATTCTGACAATAAGTGATGGTATGGGCTAAAACGCCTTTTAGGTCTTGCCTCTCAACGATCATATCAATCATCCCATGTGCTAATAAGAATTCCGAACGCTG
>Ga0302280_1002073_pt1 | contig 15826 bp, 12 predicted proteins | sample III_Fen_E1_1_FD_198771 | JGI IMG/M metagenome (GOLD analysis project Ga0302280, IMG submission 198771) | Peat permafrost microbial communities from Stordalen Mire near Abisko, Sweden - III_Fen_E1_1 | ecosystem: Environmental > Terrestrial > Soil > Wetlands > Permafrost | place: Sweden: Abisko... | reverse complement strand
TAACTCTCACTAAAACCGAACGATTGCACCGCTAGATTAAACGATCCGTATCTGTATCGTTCAATCGTGTTGTATGATTTATTTATCTGTCCATAAACAGTCTTGTATAATTCCAAGGATACGAGTCCTGCCGTGACAGACGTTGTCGTTGCGATCGCTGGTATGATCTTCCCGGCAATACTTTTGGTTGTAAGACGATCTTTTGGTTCGATATGATAGTTTGCTGCTCTCTTATTTGAAAGACTAGTGATAAAATCGATATGGTTGTTAGTATCATCATCCTTTTCAAAAACAACAGGTTGCATGTTCGCAATGAGTTGTTTATTTTCGACGACAAGTTCGGCGATCTCTTCAATCATCTGAACTGTAGACTTAGATGTAGATGTAGATTTAGATTCAGATTCGGTTTCTGTAACATCCAATCCGACATCCTTACATCGAACCTCTTTCGGGGGATTTAATCTTTGGAGAAACTTAACAAATCTATCAATACGTGTAATGGGATATCGTTTGTTCTGAGGGATTCCCATCGCATCAGCCCATATGTGGGAGAATGTCACAATGAAATTAATGTCGATACTATCGGAAATATCGAATTCGAATGCGGTTGGATATATTTTATTGCCAGACCAGAATGCGTTATCTTCGTCGTCTGTGTGATCCAATGGATATTTTTGTATGATCTGATTCACTACATCTCGGAAGAGTATGTGCCACTGTTTGTATGCAAAGTTAATACAGTATTTGAAGTTGGCCGAATTCTTGGTGGCGGTCATCAGGTCTTCATGTATTGTTGTGATCTGATCTGGGGTCAAGGTGGTTTGACGTATGGATGAAGATGCAGCATTTTTGCAACTTTGAGGGATTCTATTAAAGAACCCTTCAAACACATCACGGGCGTATTGTACTATGTGTTCATATTTGTAGGGAAACAGTTTTAAAGTACATACCGCGATGCTCTGCTCTGGTGGATCTTGCAGTGATCCGTATGATTCGGTTAGATCTGGTATGATACACTGCACGTTTCCTTTGGTCCCCAGGGTTCCTGCTTCTAATAAAGGTTTTCTGTACTTGACACATAAACTGTCTACGAATAGTCTCGCTTCGATATTGTCTAGGGCATTTGCAATGATATCAATGTTTTTGAAGAAGTCTTGATTGTAGATGTTCAAGGTCTCTCTGCCTACTTTGTTCTGTTGAGCGGTAATCCTAACTTCTGGATTCATTGTCTTTGCTTTTAGGGCGGCTGTAACAGATTTTGGTTGTCCGATATCCGTCTTCCTAAACAGGAATTGTCGATTTAAGTTGGAGTTCTCGATGTGATCCATATCGGTAACTATCATGTTTCGAATCCCCATCATCGAAAAGTTCTTGATATGTTCACAACCGATAGCACCAGCACCGACTATGAACAGTTTTTTGTCTCGAAGTATCTTAAGATACGTCTTCCCGAATATCACGATCTGTCCATCGTATCTAGATCTACAAGGACTAAATTCATCCATAACTCCAACTGTATCAAGATAGTCGTCGGGTAAGATATTCAGACTCTCAAAATGTACGAACTGAATCGTCGGTGTGAATTTGTTAGATATCGCTTTAATCACTTCTTGAGCACACATCGAACCAGCTATCGCATCAATGCCACAGATACTACCGCTACATGTCCTAGCGAGTAGATCAAATATACGGTCTACATGCTTAGTCAGTATTAGTCCACTTCTGCCGAAGACGATTGTCTGATAAAAGTATCTTTTAAGATTTGTAATATCATCATCAGATATCGGATACATCTCCCACACATCATCAACAAATGTTTTATGATCAACGATAAATTTATTATCTATCCTCCACATACTCATCGCTGTCATAAACGCATTAAGGATCTTTGGCATATCCCAATCCACAGTATCAATCATTATGTACTGTGGATCCTTTAATGATTCTTGTAAGGATTTTAAATTGAATGTCACAGGGGTCTTGATCTGCCTAAATGTAACATTTGACATATTTTGGTCCGGAATTGTAATCAAAACTCTATTGAATGCATCGATCTGTCTCTGTTGTTGGGTCATCGATAAATGATCTTCACGGAACTGTTGTAGTACGAATTCTGTACTGTTGATAGTTTTAACAATATATGACTTTGACTCGCCATTAATATCTGTACAAAGTCCATTAATTGGTCCATCTAGTGTCACGATATCCCCTGTAAACAGATTGTGTGGGTCGATAGTAGTCAAACGACTGGACTTGACACATTTAATGATCCCCGTTGCACTAGGTTCACCATCTTTATCGGCAACGACATGTTTATCACCAAAATCACAGAACATGTGAAACATCAAACCATAAGATTGTAACATGATGAACTTGACATCGTTCTGCCGACAGACCCGATTCCAATAGAACAACTGATGAACATCATAATCACAACATACAACACACGCATATTTTTTAAACAGAGTTTCAACAGATATCCCAAGGGTAGCCAATGTATCAACCTTAACATAAGTATTAAGACTTGACAGTTGTTCAATGACATTTCTAACAAAAGGTTTGCCAATATCTTTCTCCGAGGCATAGTAGTTCGATGACAGATCACGGTATGTGAGAATGTCTGTCCCAACATGAATACTAACCCTGTTAACACCTGCCAAAATAATACACTTGGCTAGTTCCAAAGCTGATCCTGATAGATTTCCTCTACATGTAATCAGAACAGAGGATGTGGTCATTTTTTTCATAGCATCTGTCCCTAAAGCAAAGATCTGTCTAGAGTACAGAGACTCGTCTATTAAATCTGTTGTATCGCGTTCCATTATGGATAGTGTGTTTAATGTACCTTAAATATCATAAATGAAACACATATTTATCAAAAATCAAATTTTTTTAAGTCTAAATCTCAGTCTCAGTTGGTTCTGTTTCATATACGATCAATCCGGTATCACTATCGAGATCTATCAAAATCTCCGTTTTAATTGCAGAGATCGTGGTAGAGGTTAGAACATCGACGACCCTGTACTTTGCACTAAAAGAACATTTGAAACTGTTACGGGTAATATTGATCGTAATGTTGTTTCTGGTTTTCATATCGAATATGTGCATATTGAGTCGAGGATCTTCTGTTATTCCTTCTTCATCATTAGTATCAAGGGTTTTGTGCAAAAAATCACATTTGTTGTGAAGATGCATGAACGACATAAAAAAGGATGATTGACAAACTAGCGCAAAAACTAACATAGTTGTGCTGATCGTCTTACGTCCTTTAGTATTGATATCTACATTTCGATTGAAGAATTTTAACGCCGATAACATCTGATCCGTACTGGTTATCTCTGTATCATTGATTATTACATTCTGTCTGGGCAGATCCACCAAATACTGTCGAATGATCGATGCATCATCAGGATAGGTTTCGAATGTCAGATCCAGAAAGTTTTGTTTAGAGATACTAATAATGGTATTCAGATTGGCTTTGTCGGATATATCGTATCTTGTAGTGATATCCGTCGTTTCATCTATTACAGGTTCTGTCGTTTGATCGAGATTAATGGTATTATCCTTGTTTATGAACAGATCCTTGTATCTGTAAAAGGATTCAGATATATGTAGTATCTTTATAAATTTCTCAAACTCGAGTGCTTTGATATGTTCCTCAAAATACTTACTGTAATCAATACCTGTCACAGGGTGTGTGCTCAATATATCGGTATCAGTATTAGTATTAGTATCAGTATTAGTATTATTACCGCCGAATAAACTATTGTACATCTGTTCACACAACATTGGTTGAATTTCATCCAATATGTACATCTCTCTTAGTAAAACCTCGTGTGATGTAAGTGGAAGAGTAGGTTTGGGAGAAGAGATAGTAGGATGTACCAATTTAGATACGGATGTTCTGATCAGATCATTTACAGTCAAAATATCAGTATCCCCTATTTTTGGTATTGTTAATGTTTGTGTATATGACATATTTGACTATAATAAGTGCCAGTAATTATTTATGTGTGATGTGATACAATTACTGACCAATAAAAGTACATACTGAGTTATTTTCATCATTTTCTTGTATATAGAATCATGATTCGTACAGTATCGTTCGGTAGCTACACAAAAACAAATCAACTTAAACCTGAACTTAAACCTGAACTTAAACCTGAACGTAAACCTGATCTTAAATCGATTAAAGATACACCATTTGATACTACCAGATGTGTGATACATCTACTCGATCTCACACCGGTTCACATCATGAATTATTATGGTAATGATGATACTAATGATGAGTATTATTCCGATCATGACATGGATGATTCACAACACTACTTAGAATCCATTATTGATTATGTAACGGATCAACATTGTGAATTATGGTCTATCATGAAACGAGGTGATTTGATAGAAGACATAAGTATTACACAATTTAATGATCGTTTACAGAGTCTGGATAGTTTTTCACCAACCCGAGGTCGATATGTTGTTGATACGATTCATAAAAATAAAAATAAAAATAGATTAGTAGGTACGGATATTACACAAAACGGTCTTACTATCAGGTATCTAATCAAAGACAGTGGTCCTAACAAGATCACTAGCTATACGATACCAGATGACATGTATGTTATCACGGAATTTCCCATCGGGTATTTCGATGATATTGTTGTAAATGATCGGTTCTGTTCGGGTTTAGGAATATCATCTCGTACATTTTGGGACAACAATAGATGTTTAATCAGGCTAGATATTGATAGACTACATCTAAATACATTGACCCATGATAACATACATCATATGATAGAATCCAACATCGATTATCTGTATGTTGTGGTCATTTTCAAAAAAATCAGATATATGATAATCAGCAAGTACCGTTCTGTTCTCATATCGTACGACATGTCTAAGGAGGCTCAACGGTTCATTGACAGATTCAAACAAGAAAAGTTACTGGAGACCTATGGCATAAACCAGAACATAATGTCTATCGCTAAAACAGAAAGGGTATTGATAAAAAATGTATTATGCATTTAGATAATGCATTTAGATAGTGCATTTAGTTCGACCTTGGAAGACCATTAGGACATCGTTAGGCATGACGAGCTGATCATTCTGAAAGAATGGAATTGGAATTGAGTTGTCGTTGAGTACACCATAGGCCTTATCTGTGAGATACACTGTAGAGCCAGGTTCAATAACTACTCGTTGATTTGTTTGCATCACTAAACTCACACCGATCGGATCTTTAGCAACATTATCAACTTCATACATAGTGTTTTTAGGAACAACGAATGATTGAAAACTTCTACGACATCTAAGATACTGAGTCTTACCGTACTCGATTGGATCGTAGGTGTTCATGTCTACGATATTAAAGGCTACGTTGTTGATTTCGACAGTAATGACGGTGTCGATCTCTATGTGGATCTCTTCTAAAAGTCTGATGTAATAGTTAGGATCTCTTCTAAAAGTCTGATGTATTAGAGGATGCCGCATTCGTAATAACGTTAGGTACAGATGTCAACAATGATGGTAAAGAAGAACACGTAGGTGGTTTTACTGCACGATTCTCTGGACACACATACGTTCCAGCAGGGATGATGACACTAGATCTATATCTAGATTGATCAGATTCGGTATTTTTTGAACAACATGTATCTGGATCATGCATAACTACGATGTCTGAAAGTTTAGTTGTGATCATTTTGTAGACATCATCAAACGAAGTGTTTCCATTGGTATTGTTAATGTTGTCGATGGGTGTATTGCATCTACAAGTGGAATTGGGTGCAGTTGAACTTGAATTTACAACAATGCTAAAAGCGTTTGATTCATGGATGCTGTCATTGGTACCATTGATGACGATATGAGGATCAGATTCTGGGATCATAATGTCGTGTTGATTGATAAGGGTAGGAAGAATGATTAAAGATATTACATTTTTGGTATATAGTCGATAATAATTTCAACATTTTTCATATTTGTCGGATGAATAAAATGGGCCATATGAATGTTTGCAATGTAAGAGACATAATAGAATGTGAACAAAATGAACATACATGATTGATTATGAACATTCATGCGTATGGGCTGCGTTGCGCGTACTACGTACTATCACTTCCTACCCCAACATATTTGCTCCATTTCATTTCATTGTGGTCGGACCTACAGTTTCAACAATGGTCAGAGTAGACCGCGGGTCGGAATGATAGTGATACGCAGCCCTCACAAATGAATGTTACATGCATTGTGAAAAAATTGAAATTACAATATCATCGATGTTCATAATAATAACATTAACATTAACATTAACATTAACATTAACATTAACATCATACTCATCCAATTAGCCAATGGACATGAACCCGAATGTTGATCTATCCCTCACTCTACCCAAAGACTGTAAATTAATCTTACAAAAAGGTGGTCTTGACAACAAAATTGCCATATTCGCAAGATTCTGGACTGTTACCGATTGTAAAGAATCCCCAAAATCTCTATTCGTGTTCGGCGACAACGACGTTGGCAAGGGCGTTGGAGGACAGGCCATCATTCGAAACTGTCCAAACTCTATCGGCGTCCCTACCAAACACTATCCCAATAATAAACAATCCTCCTTCTACACTGATGCAACCTATGACGCTAATTGTCTAAAAATATACAATGCAATCGTGAAAATTATCAGAGAATCCTCGAAATATGATGAGATTGTATTTCCAGAAAGTGGGTTCGGTACAGGTCTTGCTAAACTTCCAGAGTTTGCACCCAAAACTCTAGCCTATCTCGACAAATTGATAGACGATGTCTTTGGTATCGACTATGAAACTATTCGTAAAGATGGTGGATTTGAGATAAGCGTATGCCCTTCCAAAGATTTATGCGACACTGAGATTCAGCAGAACCATAAATTACAAGAATATGTAGATGATGTTTCGAATTCTGATTTGTTAGCGTATTTTTAAGAGAGATCAACATCATGCAGAGTGATATGTAAAAAAGCATTATGACGTAAAATAGATAGAAATTTCATATTATTAGTTGAGATATTTTCTATAAGAATTCGACCTGAGTTCCATGGACTAAATCTCAAGATTCCACTAAGTTTTTTTATCTCGATGTTCTCATTTACATAATCAAACAAAGCTTTCGGAACATCTGTCCTAAACAGATTGTACTTATCATTGTGGTCATTTATGAGAGTAGTACCGACATTTTGAATAGATGGGTCTATTTTTAGAGATCTTTTGTACGCTTCCGGATTGTTACGGAGTCTGTATGCTTTGTGAGGATTTCCGAGTCTAGAGCGGATCATCTGAGCACTCGCTCTAGTATTGTTGTCCAACGGTATTTGACTAAAAGCAGGTTTAAATTCTAGCCTTGATGTCGTTTGTATATCCGGATACGAATATACATCCTTTTTCTCTTTCACTTCTGCTTTTATCTCGAGATCTCTCGCAACAGTCCCCCTACGACCAGTTCTAATCATCATGATGTTCGATTCTATCTTCTGCATCTCAGTATTGACAGTATGAGTTACTGGATTCAGATTTTGGACGACATCTATGGTATTCAGTATTTTAGGTGTAGATATAGATGTAGATGGAGGTGTAGATAATGTCGTTGGGATCAAATCAATACTGTATCCCAATCTGTCTGCTACAACATCTATCGATAAGGGTAGTACGGTCCAGGAGATAGTGGTCGAGTATTCTCTATTAATAAGTGGATCGTTATCGTCTCTGTAAGCAGTAGTAATAAAGTTGATCATCAGATTTGTGGATCTTTTTATCTTTTGACGCGATACCCTGTACAAAATCTTAGAATAAATATTACTATCAGTTTCACCTACAAGGAAATTTTCAATAATCATCGGATAATCATTACCGTATCTTTCGGACGTAACCGGATCAATCGATTCACGAATCAGATCAATCATTGTTGATTGTACAATATCTTCTGAATCAAATATGTGTTGGATCTGTTTATTGAAATCATCGATCAAAGTTACAAAGGGACAGTTAGGATACTTTAATTTGGTTTGGCTGTGTATCATAGTCTATATCAATACCGATACATTTGTTGTTTATCGGTTGAAGCACATTTTTTAGTGCGGGTGACATCATCCGTGGCACCATTATTACATACATATACTATTATTAGAACTAAAACAATGTCAGCCCCTGTAACCGATGCTACCAAACTCTACATAGAATCTATTTCACATTCATTGACAGACCTTAGTGCCATAACATCAAAGACATTCCAGAATCAAAACATCATCGAAGATTTTGTGAACTCTATCATCAATCAACAACAACAACAACAACATCAACATCAACATCAACATCAACAACAACATCAACATAATGTATCACCATTTGATGAAAAACGATTTACTGCGGCAATCAATGACATCGTCACTAACATGACGAATCAAACTATACAGATAGATTCAAACGGTGCACATATCACTAATTTTGCATCTAACTTGACATCTAACTTTAGAAAATAGATAGAAAATAGATATAAAATATTGAAAAAGTAACTGTACACATGATCTAGGCACATAGACTAAATCATCATCTTGAATAAACATGTTGTCGATAATACCGAACGAGTTACTGTTGATAGTGGTCTCATTTACGGACAAATCTTCGACATTCTCATTGAGTCATACTAGTAAATTTTATTCGTTTCTCAAGACTACTTACTATGAGTTTCAAGGTCATGAAATCACATACTATGAGTATGAAAGATTAGGGATATCGCAATGCTTGTATATCGAAACTACAATTCATAGTATACTACTCGATGTTATAACAAATGGCTATATCGAACTATTCAAATGGTTAGTTCCAGATCTTAATATGTATTCGAATTCGGACTCTTCACCACACAGGAGACAACATTGCGTACATGCAATCGAACACGGTAGTTTTGAAATTTTAAAGTACATTTATACCAAAGATATTAGAGAAGGAATCACAACTGTACGCAAACCATCTATTATAAATGTCGCTATTGGTGCGAATAATATCGAGATCGTGAAATGGCTTTATCAAAATGGATGTGATTTTGACACGAAATCATGTATTTTTGCGGCTGGAACTGGTAATTTAGAATTAGTGAAATTTCTATACGAAAACAATTGCGATTGGAATGATGGTGATGCTTCTTTTTCTGAAGCGATCTAAGGAGATCATTTCGAGATCTTGAAGTATCTTAGTGATAAGTGCGAAATAAGTCAGTATAGTTTACAACGTGCTGCAGAACATTGCAGTCTCAATATTCTAAAATGGCTTTATTACGAACCACTTTATGCTGGTTATTGGAGTCTAACTACATCTGTATGCTCATATGCTGCCTATGGAGGTAAGATAGAAACCGTGAAATGGCTTCGAGAGATCGGATGTCCTTGGGATGCACAATCATGTTCATATGCTGCGGAAAATGGTCAATTGGATACCTTGAAGTACCTACATGAAAATGGTTGTCCATGGGATAGTGATACATGTGGCATTGCCGATGAAAATGATCATCTCGATGTTTTGAAATATCTTCATGAAAACAGTTGTCCATGTACCAAACGCACATGTACATATTGTAAAAAACGAAATATTGATCACTAATTTTGTCTCTAACTTGACATCCAACTTTAGAAAATAAATATAAACAGAATGAAATACTATGTTGTCGAAAGTCAGAACCCCGATTGGACATTAGCCATTCATAAATACACTGATATCATATGTGTTCAAAACATTGATCAGGTCCCAGATTTAGACGCAAAGATCATACCATTGACTATCAACAACATGATCGATCTAAAACATGATCATCGGATCCTTTTCTCTATGGATATCGATAATATGTACATTTTAGAACATAAGTGTAGATTTTATCAGTTCATGATGAACAAATTCCCTGACAATATACCGAAAGTCCACTACATTAGAACCAACGGTATTTTGTATATCGATATGCCATCATCATTGACCTTTACATCTACTTTTATCAAACTAATCAAGAAGAAGAATACAGGATTGGGTGGTAAATATGTAACAATAATAGACCCGAGAGATGTAGATCTTAAAGAGAATGATGTGGTCGTGACCCAGTACATAGAACATACTAACTTTTATGTCGGTCATTTTTTTGTACGACACGGAGTAATTCTCAAATCCGTGTATTTCAAAGGATATACCAACAACAATACGTACTTTGTCTTGAGAAGTCCTATTACGTCTGGTAGAATCAAACATGAGATAGTAACAGATCTTGATTGTGATGATACGACGATATTTTCAAAACTGTTCGAAAATCTAAACTACACAGGTTTTGCATGTGCTGATTTTATCATTGATCCTGTATCTAACAAGATAGTATTGTTCGAAATCAATCCAAGAGTTGGCGGGAGTCTGTTTCACTATCCTACAATATGTAAAGAGTTTATGGATCTAACTAAAATATAATAAATAAAATTAAACAATGATCATTTCGGTCTTGGCATTGTACTCGAATATTGTATTAGTCCTTGCTAATTCACTCAAAGCAACTTTGATACAGTAGTTAGTGGCTTCATATTTACGCATTAAATCATAATCTTTTAGTGACTTCTTATCCTCCTCTTTGAACACTTCACTCCAATCAGCGATACGATAGTTTGGTGAGAATGATTCGTATTCCATTCCATTATTTTTATCACTTTTAACTTGATGGACCATACATGTATTCATTAGCGAAACGGTCCTAACACATTTAATCGGAAGATGAACTGTATCTATTTTGTTCAATTCATTTAAACTAGTGATACTATCCCTGGACTCGAATGACTTGTTCAGATGAACATTAACACTGATTATGATATTTTCACACAGATCAAGCAGTTTTGCTTTATCAGTTTCATCGTATTCTTCAAAGTTTAGTTGTGACAAATCACATTGTATCGGTTGATAGTAGGTTTGAGTGTTTTGTTTGGTGATGCCCTTCGATTCAAAATAGGCTTTCATTTGTTGAATGTGTTCAAGCTTTGTCAATCGTGTCTTTATACTATCATCGAATCTGTAATCATCTCCTCCGGTTACCTCAATGAAGGTCGTTCGAATCGTCTCAAACAATGATGAATCAACACATTTTATAAGACCTGCATCAGAAATCTTCCCCCCGAAAATCGACGCGACATAACTAGCTATCTCTCCCATATCAACAAGTACAATCCGTACCTCGTCAGCATCGAGAGATGTATTATCTAAAGGGATGTTCCTCCAGGTGATGTCATCGAGTCCGGTCAAACAACAGAATTTAGTCAGTTGTTTGATTGCAGACTTCATTTTTGGCGCATATATTTGGTAGAACTCCTCTTGTACAATGTACGATGGTACGATGTCCTGTTTTTCTTCATAGATGATACCCAGATTGTCTTTCATAATGTAGCCGAATCGAGGGACAACTAGCATGTTAAGATCATAGTACTTGATTAAGGCTCTGGCAAAAGAATGGGTTCGACATCTCTGTTTGAACTTCTCGAACACTTTGGTATTTGTTTCTGGAATAGATGATGCATCAAAACGAAACAGTTTGAATATCAGGCCCGAAACATCAGCTAATTCAAACACCGTCAAATCATCCCGGTAATATGTTACTTTCTGTTCTTTTTTGGTATCTAGCTCTACAAGATTCTCGATAGGAGGCGATAACATGTTGCACAATGCAGTAAATGCAGTAAATGCAGTAAATGCAGTAAATGCAGTAAATGCAGTAAATGCAGTAAGCGCATTCTGATCGGATTTAGGTCTATTAAAATAGATATTGAGATGTGCATTGAGATGTGATACTTGTTCTGGAGACAGTGACAAAAAATCGGGATCTAACATATTTTTGTACGTATCATTAAACTGAAGAGACATGATAGGACGAGGATTGTAATCATGATCTAAGTCTCCTCTACTGCGTCTGGTGTCGATTGAATCAACCGCATTCATTACTTGTTTATCTTTGAATAATTTCGCAACGTAACGAATAATATTTCTGTTTTTGATCAGATCTCTATCAGTAAGTGATTCGATATCAGTTATCATTTTTGCACGTTGGATCGGATCTAGAATCATTCTGACAAACGGATACTTGTCCGATCCTTTAATCAAGTAGGTGACATTCTCTGAGGTAAGTCTGTCACAGAACTCGAGATAGTTTCTAATTTCATTCGTGTCTCCAGTTTCCAAAAGACTATTGAATCTGTGATTGAGTGTAGATGATATGCGACCAAACATCATATACGGATCAGCGCTTATTTTACCGGTTATCTTTAGATACTGAGACATAATACGTTCTTTGTTGTTGATCAGGAATACCATAGCGTCTTGGTCCAGATTCAAAAACTCCTTGTCAAATGGAATAGCTGATGACACCATGTAATCAATTGGGTGCTCTTGCTTATTGTAAGTTTCGATAAGGTTACAAATCGTAGTGTATGTTTTAGTATCACAAAATCGCATATTATCTGCTAGAACTAGTGCATTCTCTAGTATCCTGACCAACTCACCATAGTTCCGTTCCCATATATCGAGAAAGGATTGTTTGTTTGATGCAGTTTTGAACAACTCATTTGCATCACTTAGGATTTTGAGTGTTGTATTGATTTCTAGAACAAACGTATCGATCACAGACTGTTCTTGTGTTGTTTTTGAAAAAGAGTTTACGGCATTTTCCAGATTAGTTTTAACACCATTCGAGATATGTGTATAATTGCAGCTGGTATCCGGGGCACATATACGACAATCAAAAAGATCTTGAAAACTATTTCTTATCGAAAACCCCGTATCAAACAACGTCGCATAGGATACGAATTGATAGATCATACTGTACTTATCCGGGTTGTAGAATCCTCCATACTGTTCATTGTACAGAATCACCATGTTCGGCGAGACATTATCCGTGAGATGAAACTTCCATTGAAGGTCTCGAAGCTGTTTAATGACTTCCTCTTCAGAAGGTTTAGATTGATTGATCATATGATGTGTTGATTGAATAGATAATAGCATATTCAACGAGATATTCATATGATAATATAATCAAATTTTTTTGGATATGAGTTGGACGTATCGTCGATCTTGAATCTTGTTACAAAACTCATTAAACTCATCGATATTATCGGGTTTAATGTGATGTTTCAATCTGTAGTATATTACCCATTGTACGTAAGAGTAGACCATATTTAGTTCGATTGAAAAGAAGTACACTCTCTGATCTCTATCAAATATGATTTTTTGGATATGATATGATATGTTTTTCCTGTTGTTGAGAAATATTAGTGCATCGTTCGGTGTTAATCCCCAAAAAGCATTACTAAAGGCATCGCATCCAGGGGGTGGTTGTTCATTTTGTTTAAACTGTTTTAAATCTAGTTCTTTCTGTTTGTATGCATTGATCAGAAGATGAACAATATCATACATCTTTCGATCACAATAGTACATATCGTTGGCTTCGATCATAGCATCTCCTAACAGTTTTATCAACATATCGTAACACTTAGTCCACAGATCAATAAATGATTCCTTATTAAGCATTGACAGAAACAGTTCATTGGCTCTGACTAGTATCTCAATCGTCTTTTTGATCTCTAATATATATTCATCTATCTGTGATGATTCTTGTACACTTCTCGCAAAATCGTTTGTCGATATCTCTAGATCCATGACAACAGTACTGTCAAAATGTATCTCTTCTAAACCGAGTAACTGTTTGAATTTGTTTCTAATCTCTTTTACTGTATCGAACAATCTATCGTACGATACGTAATTGTAAAGTTTGTGATACTTCTCCGGATTGTAGAATCTATTGTGTTTCATATCAAATAGAATTATCGTATTTGGTGAGATATCACGTATGTCAAAATTCAGTTGTAGCTGTTTCAACTGTGATACAACTATCAATGCCTGTGGTGTCATTATTGGTATATTTATCACATCAAATTCACTGATCAGCAAATCGGTGTCCATTCTATGATCATCTATTATTAGAATGTAGTTATGTTTACTATTGTATTGTAATGTAACACAAAAGTAGATTCATTTTCAATTATTTAAAATAGATTGGTGAAATTATTCATGACATCGTTCTGTAAAGTGGTCAATAGTGCGGGGTCTGTGACCTTTGCTGCCAACATATCATTGAAAGATTTTATCATTTTCGTTGTATTTTGTTTGTAGTAGTTAGAAAAGATAGTATTGATGGGTTTCTCGATCGCCGTTACAATCTGTTCGTAATGCGAATATACTTTATTGACGTTCATCGTGGTGCTGGTATCGGCGATCATGACGTTCCCTGTCATTGATTTACCTAGCAAAATAATCTTGGCAAATATCTCTGTAAACAGCTCACTCAGAAAAATAAAGCTCTTGTTGTTTCCGATCCCATTAAAGCTACTGATATCAAACGTCACATCTGATGCATCGATATTTGTACCGAATGTATTATCATTACTTAACAGATACTGTCCGACGATCGGATTGTTCAAATTTATCTTGATTATCACAACCCCTGATGATAAATCTATCGTGTATCTGTATGAGATGTTGATGTCTTTGGTAAAAGTAATGCGAATAGTTCTGGTAGCATCTGTGATGGTGTTTTGTTCGTTGTCTGTTAGGCTACCTAATTGTCCTTTTTCAAAGATGAATAGTTTCACCAGATCGCCATCAGTATTAATTGAATATATGTAAGGATGTTGCGTGAATAGTGTTGTATCGATCTGACTGTTCACATCATCATAGAACGTTTTTAGATCGTCAGGATTGAAATTGATTGAAGTAACATCGATGTCAGAATTAATACCGACCGCCACCCCTGAATTATTTATTGCATATATTTTAGTTCCGTTTGCAGAGGTTGTTGCCAATTTGATCTGACTGACAATCGATGAGTCGTTCATCGCAACCCAATCGTTCGACTGTTTTTTGTAGTTTGGATCGACATTTGATCCAGTATTTGCATAAGCAAAGCTCCTTTCTGATACAGTGTAGTTGACTCGATCATCGAGGATTGCTTTGACTAGATTTCCATCGTATGTTGGTTGCCATTCTAACTTAATCGGGAGATTATTGAAGAGCTGTATCCCATACTGTTCGATCTCTTGTAGAATCTCATTAAAGTCGTCTAGTTGTACACTAGCTGCACTGATACTGGTATCGAGATCCCTCAACATCTTGTCGAGTCTAACCAGAGGGATCGATAGTAAAGCCTTCACAAAAGGGTGATCTCTGTTTAGGCCGGTGTATCTAGACGGATCGATCACCACACTAGGATTCTTAACAGTCGACCCGTTTTTATCCATATCATACAACAGTTCTATCAGATAGTTACATTCAAGGGTTCCATACAACATGTTCATATGGGGGTTCCATCTGAATCTAGAATCAAGGGTCGATACCTCATGCACCGTATTGGAATAACTTGTAATCAGAAACCCGAAACTCATTTCACTTTCGTTGACCGGTTGAGGGATCGGTGAATCGGCCTGAAACACCTTCCATCTAGCAGTCACATCGGGATAACCTGGGACCAGATATGTTAGATCCAAAACAATCTTACCCTCCGGATAGGTGTAGGTGAGTCTGTCATCAAGGGTTGTTGCACCATTCGAATCATAATAAGTAAAATGTATGATATTGGAAGGATCTGACATGATTCGTCGCAGAGTTGCCCTCTTGGCAATACTTTGGGCAAATACTGTGATGTTGGTACAATAGTAAGTAGGAGTCACATTAATCGTCACATGTAGACCGTTTTTGGGTATGTTTAAATTCTGTCTGATCTCATCAGTTACTGG
>Ga0302280_1002072_pt1 | contig 15827 bp, 9 predicted proteins | sample III_Fen_E1_1_FD_198771 | JGI IMG/M metagenome (GOLD analysis project Ga0302280, IMG submission 198771) | Peat permafrost microbial communities from Stordalen Mire near Abisko, Sweden - III_Fen_E1_1 | ecosystem: Environmental > Terrestrial > Soil > Wetlands > Permafrost | place: Sweden: Abisko... | reverse complement strand
ACTAAGGAATACACATCTTGATAACTGGGCAATCTATCGAATTCCTCTTTCAGAAAGGTCATATTCCAAAAGTAAGTGTTCTTGCATGCAGATTAGAAGGATATAAAAACTCCTGGTATGGGAAGAGAATTCACTAATTTCACAGCTCATGATAAAGAAGGTCACTTGCCCTACTTGTACTAGAGTGATATTCCCAAAATATACAGAATACGATCAAGCATTAGCGGAGATAATTTTGGGCTAATTAACACAGAGAGGAGAACATATTTCGGTTTAGCAAAAATTGGAAGTAGTCAAAATTATGAACCATCAAATATAGGATTCAAAACACGAAATTAAGAGTGATAAAGATTCAACTTAATCTAATACTTAATTTTTTGCTCGATATTCAATCCAAAGCAGCTTTAAAGTGTTTCTTCTTAAAATTTAAAATAAAGTCTACATTTCATTCTTACAATCAACGTTCAACAAGATGGAATCTTTGATAATAAAATACGGATTATTTTAAAGTTGAAAACATGACTAATCGAAGCTTATCTGAAAGTAATAAATTTAAAATCCTAAATATTGAAATTAGAGTATAATTGATTCATAATGGCAGAGGAAAAAGAAACAGTCTTCAACAACATCCGTTCTCTGGTTCAAAAGGAAGTCAACAACGTCATAGGCGCCCACCTCACCAATAAGAACTACAACGTCAACGACGCTCAGATTTGGACCAACCAGATTTGCGATGATGTATTTCTTCTTTGAATTAGATCCTCAAGAACATTACAGCAATCAACAAAAATTTCAAGTTCATTGCTAATTGCATCATCATGCAGAAAGCTGACTGCGGACTCAATATCTCAGGCTCATGTTTTTGGGACAACGAAGTCGATGGCACTGTTACCATCAAATGGGATGCTCCCTCACTTATTTGTATCGTTAACGTCTTCGGCTGTGCACTTTGATTAACATATTCTTATTATATGAATGAAGTGTTCGTCTCTTGAATTTGAGATGGAAATATAAAATCGAGATATTATCTATGATGGAGAAGGTAGATTTTTCAGGTGACAGTCCACAGGCGAGATTTGGACACACAATTACTCCTATCGGCAAGGATAAGGCTTTAGTTTTCGGGGGTGCAGTTGGCGACACAGGTACTGGCTCTGCCATGTAGGCAAATACGTCATCACAGGCGATACCTTCATCTGTGATTATAACCTCAAAAAATGGAAGAAACTTGAATGCGTTGGCATGGCTCCCACCAACAGAGCTGCCCATAGTGCCATTTCCGTTGACAAGTTTTTCTTTGTTTTTGGAGGGGCGCTTGGAGGAGGAGAATTAGCTGATGATAATCTCTACCAATTGGACTTTCTTACTATTACTGAGGACAAGGCTCATTGGTCTATTAGAACCTGCAAAGGAACCCCGGGAGCCCGCTATGGACACGTAATGGCATACCTAAGACCTTATATCATCATTTTTGGAGGCAATACAGGATCGGAAGCCGTCGGAGACATCTGGAAAATTGATATTTTAGGCAACTGCATCTGGGAAAAAGTAACCACAGGACCTGAGAATCCTCCCCCTAGAGTCTACCATTCGGCCAGTGTATGCCGAACTGGTACGGCTAGTGGTATGATGGTTATATTTGGAGGAAGAGGAATTGATGGTGTGCCTCTCAATGATACTTGGGGATTGAGAAAGCACCGAGATGGTCGACTGGACTGGATGAAGGCGCCCTATCGTAATAATTCTAAGCCTGGATAGCGTTATCAGCATCGTAGCATCTTTGTGGGCACCTTGTTGCTAATTACTGGAGGGAGAAATAATCAGGTGGGAGAAGCGATGCCCTTTGACATCTATGACACAGACTCATCTGACTGGTACAAATTACCCAGCATCGATCGTTTTCGCCATACGTGCTTCATGATTGATCACAATATTTTCATACATGGAGGCTTTGATCAAGAATCACCCAATATTCCCACTGCCGTCACTCTCCGCATTGATCTCAACAAGGCCTTTGCTCCTTACCCTGCCCTCTTTAAAGGACTTGCTTTTGAACTTGGTAAAGATGTCTTTACTGCCTCGCATAACACAAATCCTAAGCTGCGTGGATCCCGTGATCATCAAGAAGATAGACGGAATGAAGAGAATCATCGTCAGTCTATCACTCACCAAACTAGACGACCCACCAACGAGAAAATGGATATCGAAGAGGATCCAAGGCGCAGCATTCGTAGTAACAAATCAATTAGATTATGTTCAGAGGCTGTGGTTGCTAATTTCAATGACTAGGCTGATATTAAAAAGATTCATATCGATATGCTCCCCACAGAACATCGCAGATTGATAGGAAATACAAAAGTAGGAAACGGCAAGGAGTATCTATAAAAAATTCACCACTTCTTCTTGAACTCTCTGTTCCTACGTCCCTTGCCATCCATCGCTTTTCCTATCCCCACAGAATATATTGATCGTCTTCTTGAAGCTGTTGAAAAGGTGTTTAATGATGAATCCACACTTCTTCGAGTAAGATTGATATAATTTAGCTAAGACTACCTGTTAAAATATTTGGAGATTTACACGGACAAGTTCATGAAGTTAATCGATTCTTTTAGACTTTCGGAGCACCCTATGACGAGCCTCCGAACGGGGATATAGAATTCACCAACTATTTGTTTCTCGGGGACTATGTGGACAGAGGATCGCGCAGCGTTGAAACCATTTTGCTGTTATTTTCACTGAAAATAAAATATCCTGAGAATATTTTCTTGTTGCGGGGAGGACACGAAGAAAGACTTGTGAATAAATATATGGGGTTCGGCGATTAGTGTGCAGTTAAATTCAAGGAAAACATTGAAGATCAGTACTCCTTCTTCAACAGAGTAAATCGAATCTTTTAGAAAATGCCCCTTGCTGCCATTATTGAGGATAACATATTTTGTGTGCATGGCGGTATAGGCAATACTCTTAAATCTGTTGAATAGCTGGATCAAATTGAACGTCCTATTAGGGTGAACTTTGAACCAAAAACGAAAAACGAAAAGATTGTTTATTAATTAATGTGGAGCGACCCGTGTCGTCCAGGATAGCCAGAATTCACTGTCAACTACGATCATGACTATTTCAAAACGAAAATTGTATCTTTTAACTTAATGAAGAATAATAAATTTTCAGAAGAAAGGGCTACAACTTTTTGCAATGACAATGATTTAATGACCATCGTGCGGAGTGGCTAACCATTTTCGGAAGGCTTTGAGTGCAGAGAATCAATAGTCACAGTTTTTTCGTGTTCGGACTATGGCGGTAGTAATTGTAAATCAAGTCTACTTCATGTTCTCAAAACTGGGGAGCTTCTCCCTAAAATACTAAACCCTGCAGGTGGAAAAGATCGTTGGTTTAATCTTGAAGACTTCGAAACCAAAAAAAGCATGAGCAACGAATAGACCATTCTCAGAAAACTGAATTTTACCCCTCCGAAAAGGGCAATCTGATGTTGGGTATATAATGTCATTTATTGACGTCATACTAGTTATAAGGATGCAAATCATATATCTTCCATCTTGAGTTCACTAGTGCCATCATTGGGAACTGACTCCTGCTTGCCATCTGCACGTTATTCCCTGCGCTTGCGATTGTAGGTGTTGATGTAACAGTTCTGGCACATGCCGTTAGCGTAGAGCTTATCATGGGGACAATTCCATGGTTTTTTGTTGCGCCCATATTTATGATAACAGTTGCTGCACATGCCCTTCGCATAATGCTCACGTTCGCCATGTCCGCAGTTATTTACCTTCTTGCTAATTGAAAGTAATATTACATCTTTTTTTTCAATGACTTGAGTTCGTTTTGATTTTATGACTCTTATTGCTTGGGTTGTTTTTCCACTTGCTCCAGGTTTTACAACTTCTTGGAAAGCAGCTGGATGTTTAAATGCATATATTGGTTGATCAGTTGCTGCTGCTTAGTGAACAGCTCCACTCTGTTGTCCTTATTCAGCTCCTACAACTTGCTGTCATCTTAAACTTCTGACTGTTTTGGCTCTTCGGGAGCAGGAGTTGGCGGTTCTTTCAGGATAAGTTCTGGGTGAGGCGAAGATTTAGTTGCAATGTTTTCCGAAGAGGATGGGTTAAATCCAAACCCACTAGTAATATTCTGCAGGTTGAAATTGAAGACTAGATAAATGTCTAAATACGCGAGGCGCCCCCAGTGAGAAAGTTCAGGAAATTCATTTTATTCTTTGATTGATAATAGATTAATAATATTATGGACTTCAATCTGCCCTATCAGTAACATCTGTCGCTGCAATCGTTATAGCAAAAATATTCTTGATCTAAATTTTAATATTGTTTTCATGTTAGACTGGACAGTCTTTTAATAATGGCGCAAATTATGAATAGATCAGTCTTATCCAGAACTTGTGTTCTCTTTCACAGTTTACATTTACAGCTTTTGCTTCTTGGCTGTCTCGGAAAGCATAGTATCTGTCAGCTGTACTTAGAAGTTGATCTAAAACTTTATGAGCTCTCCTAAATCCTCAATCGGGTTTTGTTCTGAATCAAATAAGAATTACTTAGATTAAGCACTTTGAGTGAATCAAGGTGTTTGATTCCTTCGATGATCTTGATTTGATTTTTTTCCAATTTAAGTTTCTCTAAATTGTCAAGCGACCTCAAATTTTCGATTTTGGTGATTTGATTATCAGCAATATGTAGAGTAACCAATGTCTCTAATCTTTCCAAATGACTAAGACGGGTTATATGATTGTGGGCTAAATAGGCTTATTTTTACATAAGTAGAGTTATTCAATCTTTAAATTTCCGAAGTCAGGTATTTCAGTCAGCTCCAAATATTACAGGGAGAGAGATTTCAATTTGGTGAGATTAGTGAAGCTAGGTAGTTAAATAATTTTTGTCTTGCCAATAAACAATTTGGATATTTCGATGAGGGTGGCCACAGGAGACAAATTAGAAATGGGGTTATCTCTCAGATAAAGCTACTTCAGCTCAGTCTTATTTCTCAGCTCCTATATGCTGGAAATACGATTTTAATCTAAATCATGTGGATAGTACAGAATGATACTTATTTGAGAGCAGTAAGCTTCTGCAGTCCATTTAAACTTGTGATTTGGTTGATATTTCCTGAAATATATTTCATATTCACTAGATCAGTGAAAGGCTGCAAACTTTAAACACTGTTGGAGTCGAACCGAAATGATCGCAGCTCTTTCAAAGTTTAAATTCCCTCCAGTGATAAAAGTTTATTCTAGGCTGTATAACATCATTTTTACATATAGCAACGAACTCTAGACATGGGAATTGGACAAAACATTTGATGGAAGAGATGCTACCATTATCAAGGAAAAGCTTTTTAATATTTCGACAGAACGAATCATAGAGTTTAGGCTTCATTCGAGTTGATAATTCATCGAGCTCAGTCGTCATGTTTTTGAACTCCATACTAACTATATCGCTTTCCTTTTAAGCAAAAGATTTCAGAGCATTGCTGTTTACTTTTTTAGTAATCTCAGCTCTCAAAACGGATCCCTTCACGCACGCCTGTGCCAAAATAAATAGATTGCTAAACATGTAGACAGTGATCTTGTCGTTCTTAACAACATCCGATAAACTATTCATCTCCTTCATTTTTTCGGTGTCCTTCTTCAGAAGTTTTAAATTTTAGATATACGAAGGTTATCGAACCAAACTCAGTATTTTTACTTTATGGTTTTAGTTTTTTTGAAGTTCAGTCTCGATATCTTTGAGAGTCATCAATTTCTTATTCTCCTTTTTGTCAAAATAGAATATGATGAAGTCGTTTAGTTCAGATTTTGGGTAATTCTTTACAAAGAACTCACCCTTTTATAGTCTGGCTTAGATTTCCTTCTTGTTGACTTGGCGATTTCCAATTTGATGATTGCGAATGACTGTTTGAACCACTATTAGCTAGATGTTGGGAGCATCCTTTATCTTGTCATTCTTATTTTTCTCGATGGCCATATAGAAGGACATTTCTTTTTTTAGAAACTTCTTCTTGATAAAGAAACCGGTGGGTGGTAATGGACAATTTACAAAGTCAGTATACTCCTGCAGTCGACCTATTACATCTTGTTTCATCAGCTTGTACTTATCGAAGATGTACAGCTTACGCTCTTCAAGACTCAGGAAGTTGTAGTAATAACACTCTCCACAGAGCGAAGTGTTGCATTTTTGACACACAACGTTAAGCAAACATGTTTTGGGAATGGAGAAGAATGTTAAGCAGCATTGGCAGATAATTGGTCGATTGAATATAATGAATGGTCCGTTTCCACATTAATGAATCAATTTTTGTCCTTTGGGTTTCTCTTTACTTTTTTGTTTCATTAACTGTTCAAAGTATGAATATCGCTGTTCAAGAGTGGACCAGATTGATACATTTTCAGTGATGGGGCCGAGCTTGGACCGTTTCAATTCATAAAGAAAATGATTGTATTGGTCCAATAGTTACTGCTTCTTATCAGTGTTACTAGTCACTGACAATTGAATCTCACAAACCAACCCCTTGTTAATTTGTGCGTTTATCATAATATCTCTGGTTCCAAGATTGAGTCGATCCTTAATACGAACAATATTAAAGTGATCCTTGTCAACTTTGCTTTACTAAAGAAGATATTCAACAATCCAAATGATTTCCTATTCATTGGAGTGGCACTTGCATCGTAAAAGATCAAAAACTTTAAAGGTTATCAAGTTCAACTATTACAAATCTTTACTGGCTTGTGTTTTGAAGTCCTACAGGTCGCTACCGAGATCATCCACATTGACTGACCTCGGAATTTTGAGTAGATGGTGAATTAGTTCGTTTAACTGAGAGCCTATGTAGCTAGAAATAGCGCTCTTGAGGTTGCTGCAATACATACCAACTCTGATTTGTTCCTCACTGAGATGTACTTGTGTGGGGTCTGATGTAAATGCTTAGCCTGTTAATAACACTTCCATCTTGTAGCACTCTCTTTTGATTTCCTTGACTTTGTCAAATAAAATTGATCTATCTTTAAGAATCTGTTTGTATACACCGTTTTTAAGAAGAGCAGAGATGTACATAAGAATACCGTCATGATCCTTGTTCTCACTATAACTGTTCTTAATTTTTTGTTCGGGGTCAGTGAAATATTCCAACAATTACTCCACCCACTTTGTTATTATGCGCAGGATTCCGCTGGATTTGACGAAAAAGATACCATCTTCTATCTCCTACTCTGTATACTTGGCCGTATTCTTGGATATTTTGCGACCAATCAAGTATTTGGAGTAGGATTTCACCTTATCTCGATACATATGATCTTCATGATCTGGTAGGATTTCTCTCTCAGTTTTACTTTTATGTTATTTATACTATCCTGCTTTTCTGCGTTTATGAACAGGTAGATAAATCTCATCAAAGGTAGTTTTCATAAAACTGAGAAATCCGTCAAACTATTCGTCAGTCCTGTCGATCAGAAAGTTTATCATCCTCATTATCTGGGTGGTGTAATCTCCATCTTATTCATAACTAAGCTCAACTCCTGATAGACTGACAAGATCATATTTGACTCTACCTTGATTATCTATTTGAGGGAGAAGTGCTCTAAGGGCCACATTCGGTGCCTCAATTTTGGTTTGAGGGTACTGTCGACAAAGAAACTCTAGGATATCTACTGATTTTTAATTTACCAGCTCTATCAGTTTATCACAAGTGGCTTGCTTACCCATCCTGATAAGTTCATTCATAAATTCAATGAAGTTGAAGACAATGTTTTCAGTAAATAAAATCTTGACTTCATCGAAGGTGAGAGAGTTGTTTAGTAGCATGTTCCAGCAAATAGATGCAGTTGCTCGATAAACCATACCGAGCCATTAGGAAGTCTCTGGTTTCATGTCACAGACTCCAAGGCTGTCTTCCTTTCCAACAATGTCTGATATTTTAAATTTAACCTTCATTTCGCGCCTGTCAGAATATGGCAAAATCTACGACAGAATCACATAACTCTTCTTTTCGTTTTGAGTTGCCATATTATTGTTGTTCATGTCTATCTTATCCACAAGAGCCTTTTAGATCAAATTAATATCAGCTTCTTTTGTAACTTAGCGAGCTGATGAAGAAGGGTGAACACCAGATCTTTCTGTATGAGTCAAGAGCTCAATACGTTCCAACAGTTTGGTATTGACCTCTTCGCCTGTACGCAGGCGCTTTTAAATACTTTCAAGAAGACTTTCCATCCGTGATTATTTTTTATCATCAGGGAAAGGGGTGTTTAAGTTAGGTCTGGACTTTTTAAACTCTGCAAAATGTATGGAGAGCGAAGCTTCATCAGAAGGAGAATTTTCGTCATCTTTCTCAGGCTGCTCTTCGGCGATATCGAAATTCCTAAAAATTCTCTTTCCACTGTAACTTGACTTTTCAGTTCTTCTGAAATCGGCAGTTCCAATATTTCTTGCATCGACTCCAAAGTATTCTTTAAGAAGGGTGTTATTTTCCCTGGTTTAATAAACAAGTTTGGAAGTCATCTAGAGCATTAATTTTTAGTAGCTAGCTTCTGATTTAGTGAGAAGGGGTTCAAGACCAACAGCTTTTTTCTTCATAAATAACAGATAATTATAAAACTACTAATGTTCAAGATATGTAACTTCTGTTATCAGTTCTACGGGTACATAAATGTTTATAATTTCAATAGAATCCGAGCATTTTGATAATTATTAGATGCTTGATTGATTCTATTTATATGCAATTGCAATTTTACTTTGCAAATTCACAATAATATAAAATGTATGCTATTTTCCATTATCCTTTTACTGCCTTGTATACTAAGGCATCTGCCTTTTGAAAAAGAAGTAAAGTTAAATTCACTTCCTTCTTTTGTTGTACACTAAGTTATACTTTATCAGGTCTCCATAATAATATAATAATCAATGGGAGGAAGCTAATCGACTCATATTCAAGTTGAAAACATAACCCCATAAGATAACAAATAGATCCAGCCGGAACCTATTAAATAAAAATCTCCTAAGAAGAGTCCACACGTCGCGAAGAGCCCCAATAAAGTCACTTCTGCTAAATAAAAATCATCTTCTGATTTACTGAGCGGAAACACTGTAGTATCAGTTGCGTACACTGATTTACATACATAAGAGGCAAGTGAGGCTAAAACCAAAAAAAAGATAAAATCATAACGAAAATTACCTACTGGCCTGCACAAATAAGTAGTAGAATAGGTCGTTGCTGAGTTAACATCTTCTTCAAGATATGATAGGAAAGCTCAAAACTAAAAGCAAGATATTCATAAATTAATGAGGATCTATGACCTTGGGTGATCTCAATAAACTATTTGCATTTTTGCATTGCTTTGCTAAACTAGCAAATGAAAAACTATCAATCAATCAATTTAATATCTAATTTAAATGGAGGAATTTACAGAAATAACCAACCTGCTAAAAGATTTACATGACTCTCCAGCAAAACAAACGTTGAAGAAAATTAAAATGGTGGAAGAGCAGTCTGCACAATTGAGGGAATTGTGTGATATAGAAGTTTCATTGTTTAGATTTAGACAATTACGTCAATTCAGTGTGCAGTCGAGGAGAGAATGGGGCCACAAATGTGCGATAATTCACAGCAAGCAGATAGGCAGGAAAAGAATGAATTTATTAAGATTTTTAAAGATTATGAAGGTGAAATGGTTGAAAGCTAAAAACGACAAAGTTAAATGTTCTCTTCCGTGAAATCAAAGCTGGAAGCGAATATCCAATAACTGACTGCAAAATACCAGTAGATGTAATAAAAATGGGAATTCCTGAAAGAAGAAGTCAAAATACAAATGGCGAGAGATGAGCAATAAATGGAAGATAAATTACAAATTCTGTAGTCCAATCCAGAAAGTAATCATATCCAATCGTTGCTGACGAATTAATAAAGTAAATTTGAGCTGCTTTATCTGGAAAAATCTTTATCTCGTCGCAACAATGCGAACGACCTATTTTCTTTGATCGTTCAGCTTCATCTTCATTGATAGTTAAATGAACCTAGATCTTTGTTATAGTGGAGATAAATTAAATTCACATTCAATTGTAAATTTAGTAATTTATATATATCCTCTGCCCAAAAAGAGATATGCTAAAAAAGGTAGAAATTAATGGGTTGGAATATATCCCGGCTTTCATTACCAAGGGTTAGGAGAAAGAGTTAATAAATACTATCGTAGAAAGGGAGTCGTGGAACTTGAGCTTAGCAAGGAGAACGCAGCATTATGGATATAATTACTCTTATGATAAGAAAAATACTATTGAGAAAGTTGAACCAATGCTGGCTTTATTTTAAATCATGAAGAATAAAATTGAAAACTATCTCAAATAGTAAAGTCAGGAAGATTATCAATTTGATATGCTGATCGTCAATTAGTATGAGCCCGGCCAAGGAATTAGCCCACATATTGATAATACTGTGCTATTTGACCACATTGTCGCTATCATCAGTCTTGGATCAGATATAATCATGCAACTAGAAGGCCCAGAAGGTCAAAAAAAGTAAATATTGCTGTAAAGAAATTCATTAATGATTTTGGACGGCGACAGTCGTTATAAATGGAAACATAGCATTGCTAGTCGCAAAAAAGATAATGGCGTATCTCGAAAAACACGATATAGTTTAACCTACAGAAAAGTTATCAGCAAATTTAAATGAAAAAACATCTTTGATTGTTAGATAGGGCTTATAAATAAATTTTACATTACTTAAAGAATAATAGTTTATTTGAGGATACGTGCTTTTATAGTCAATGGGTAATTTGAATTGCTGTGAGACTTCAGAAAACACAGACTCTTTTAGAATTTTCTGCATTGAACATTCATCACCTTAATACAAATCTTACATTATGGGCATCAATAAACATGAGCCAAGTTCAGAGAATAACTCACTTGAGAAGAAGAAATATATTCTTGGGAATTGGAAAGAATAACCAAAATCAGGAAAGGGAATTATATACTCTCCTGAAATGTTTTACTATGAAGGAGATATTCTTGACGCGAAAGCTACTGGAAACGGTAAGATTATTTGGCCATCTCATACTATCTATAATGGATCAGTTTTATAAAATAAAGCAAATGGGCAAGGAACATTAACGTTTGAAGAGAGCTATATTTAACTGCAAGGAGAATGGTAGTCAGGACTTCCAAAGACCAACCAGCCAATGTCACTTGTCAACAAAGGAAAAAAGGCAAATATTACTTTTCTCTAAATATTGAACAGTTAATCTTATTCAACAGAAATTTAATCTATTCTTGTATCAATTGAGTTTGATGATCGCATAAAATATTTAGGCCCTTTAAAATTGAAGGATTATTCCTACAAAATGGAGGGAAAGGGGAAAATAACCTACGCAGATGGATCTTACTTTGAGGGAGATTTGATAGATGGAAAGATGCATGGAAACGGTAAATATTTTTGGGAAAGCACAGGACATTGGTATGAGGGAGAATACAAGTTCAATTTTAAGGATGGTTTGGGAAAATATTATTTTGACTCTAACAATTTTCGATAAGGAGTGTGGAAAGGAGGTATTCTTTAACTTGACAGCGTCAAATAGATGCAATAATGATTAATTTAATATTATGAGCCACGTTCATTTGCTTTAATAAGACAATTTGACGAGTCTTGCTTGTAAAAGGACTTTGATTATTTTCGGATTTGGTTGCTTATAAACTTTATTTAAAATTGCGTCATATTGGTCATTCATAGAATTGATAATTACCATTATATTTTTGAAATTTATTTTGTGGTCTAATATCTACTTTAGGAAAAGTAGATATTTAACCCAATCAATTTATAAATAAGTTTAAAAATATTTAAATAAATTTGAGCTGATCAGCAGCATCCTTTCTTCTTTTATGGCTTGCCTTTGTTGAGTTTTGTTGGAGATGCAACTGGGATAAATCTTAATTTTATGTCATTTACATTTCTTATTGCTTATTTTCGACTGAGGATAGAGCTATCTTTTAGAAAGCAATTTAGACTCCTTGTCGATTTTTGGCACTAGTAGTCAAATGTTTTATTTTTGGATGCTTGGAAAGAAACTCTTAAACGGAAGACTCTTCAACTTCTCTTTCCTATTCTCGGTCTATTTTATTGCCAACAAGAATAAATGGGAATTTTTCAGGTTCCTTTGGTGCTCCTTGATTCAAGAATTAACTAATCCAAGACTCAATATTATCGAAGGACTAGATTGAATGACAATTACTCGTTTGTTCGTTATATCATAGACCAAGACGCAACAATCAGCTCCACGATAAAAAGCTCCTCCCAAACTGCGAAACTTTTACTGTCCAGCTGTATCCCAAATCTTGATTATTCAGTTATTACTTAGAGATTGATAACTTTTCCATCGACAATCACTTATTTCTCCATGAAATCGGCTCCGACTGTGGCTTTGTAGGATTGCAAAAATTTTTGGTCAACGTAACTAGATACAATTTGAGGTACGCATTAAGGAGAGAAGTCTTTCCTACGCTTAATCGGATAATAATTACGCTGAATCGCCGAGGATGATGACTTTGGACATTTTCTTTTTGCTCATGATTAATAAGAATTATAATTGAAATGAGCAAATAGTTGAAAGTCAAAATTCTAATAATTATTTAAGGACGCATGGTCTCTTCAAGCATTTCCTAAATTTCCTCAGTAATATAAAAATGAGAGTTTGTTGGATATTTGAAAAGACGAATATTAATGGATCAATTTATTTATTTTAGTGTATTCTTATATTTCTTATTTTAGAAGCAATAAAATTTATCTATTTGCCATTAGATTATATGAAAAAATGCTTAGATTAATAAAAATTACGTATTATATTTATAGCAATAAAATGGGGCAAATTATCTGTGAGAAGGGCTGTGAAATCAATCCATAAAACACGCGATAATAAATGGCTTCCTAGAATTAAATATAGGACGATGATATTTCAATGTTTAAAATTGGTGATCTCTAACCCCAATACTTCGAGTCTTATTTTTCGCGTAAAAGCAAAGAATTGCTTATCTGTGACAGAAATACTCTAAGCAGAATTTTAGTTGAGAAAAGCAGCAGAGAAGTAACTGAAAATATAAATTCCCCTAAAAAGTTGAATTCTTAAAAAGTAGAGTTTAAAAGAAAAAATAGAAGTCTATTAGATAATAAAAAGAGAAAAAATTAATAATTATTTTTTCTAAAAGAGCAGTGTAAACAAATCGCTCTTTTGAAAGAATAATACCTCCTCAGATAGCCTTTCAAAAATTAATAATTAGAAACATCAAAGAATAACAGTTTTAATATCAAAACATATCAAATTGATAGAAGCAAAAGCCTATTTAGATCACTTTCAAAATAAAGACAGAAGAATATATAATGATTGAAATCATTTCATTATTTATAATTTGCTTATATCAACTTTGGTCAAAAGTACAGGAAAAATACAATTTGTCTTTTCCTACTTTTATCGTTTAGTAATTTTTTTAATCCTCCAATTTGAATTCTGAATTTTGTTGATTGAGCTAATCTGACTGAAATGTTCAGCTGATTAACTTTTAGATATTTTTTAACTCAAAGGGGTAGGGGTACATTATTTTTTACTCATTCAAAGAAATCAGTTTGGCGATAAATGACATTTTTATGATATTTCTTTGAGATTCTGGATTTTTGTATAGGCTCGTGGTAAATTTTGATATTACAACATATCTTAAAATCGGGCGGGGAATGAATTCTAAATTATAAGGAAAAATCAGCAGATTATAACTGAAAGTAACCAAGGAGCTGAAGCTAAAGTTGACAACTGACAATGAAATTACTTTGGACAAAACTTATTATGTATAGGCGCAGATGAAAAATTCATAGCGATGGTTCAAAGCAAGAATTTTAGATTGTAAACTCAGCAAAGGTAAGTGCACTTTCTTCGAAGAAACTCCGAAGTGGTTTCTTTATTTGTTTCTATTTTTATCTCTTATTATAGATTATGTGGCTACCAAAGTCAAGGATGAAAATTCCTACACATACTACATACACTTTGAGGATTTAGACAAGCGTAATGATGATTGGGTACCTTATTCCCGCATTCGAAAGACAGGTCAACGTATTGAGGATCCATCTTCTGATGAAAATAACCCACACATGCATCCGAACGACAACCCACATTTTGGTATGAATAATGCCAAACTTCTGGCGCATCAGGAAATCACCAAGTTCAAGACTGTGTTCAGAATACAGTTAGGCCGGCATGCCACTGAGGCATGGTACTTCAGTCCCTATCCCATCTATTATCACAATCTTGATTGCCTCTACATCTGCGATTTTTGTCTTGGATTCTTCGCTCTTGAAGTGGAACTGAGTAAGCACAGTCAAATTTGCCCACTCTTTCATCCTCCAGGAGATTAGATCTACCGTGATGAGGAAAGCAAAGTGGCAGTATTCGAGATTGATGGTAATAAAAACCCGGTCTATTGTTAGAATCTAGCCTTTCTGTCAAAGCTTTTCCTGGACCATAAGAATTTGCATGAAGACATGAGTATTTTTCTCTTCTATGTGCTTTGCTAAATTGAAAACAATTAATATCATATCGCCGGTTATTTCTCAAAGGTAATATCGATTATATTCAGGTCAAATAAACAGAAAACAATCTTTCTTGCATTCTTGTTCTCCCATTCTTTCAGAGAAAGGGGTATGGAAAGTTTCTGATTACTTTTAGCTATGAGTTAAGTTTAATAGAACAGAGGGTAGGAGGACCAGAGAAACCACTTTCCGATCTTGGAAAGGAAACTTACCTCTCTTGGTGGACTCAGAGGCTTATAGACTTTGTAAGGGAAAATAAAACGGTCACCTATACGTTAGTAGATATGAGTCGAAGGACTGGTATAACTGAAGAGGACATTAAGTGGACTATGGAGAAAATTAAGCTACTAAAAATATCAAATGGACAGCCTTTCATCTGCACAGATTAAAAATATCTGGCTTAGCAATACAAAAAAGCAGGACGTCCAGGATTACGTGTATTGCCTGAAAATATTCATTTTATCCCCTTCAGGGTTAAGTGGGACAATCCTTCGGCTTTCTTATGATGATTCATATAATGTTTGCTTATATGCTATTAATCACTCTTTGTAAAGGTATAGACCCTGCTCGTTCATCTCGATAAAATCACGATTAATAAGCTTATCAATTGTGGTCTTGATCACCTAAATAATATTAATCAATACAATTGGTTGTGGTCTAAACAGTTTGATAGTCTGGCAAAGATAATCGAAGATCTATTCAAAAGAAGCCTCTTTTCTTCTTTTGACAACTCGAACAATTCCAGCTTCCAAAAGGTGGTTTCTGTCCAATTCCATAGCTTTAATATAAATACTGTTTTCCTCTACTTTCATGTCTAAATCGAGCTCTTTCTATGCTTCATAGCTCCAGTCAATTTAAAAGACTTCGTCTCGATTGATCACGAATTTAGCGAGATTGAAGAAGGCTGTTAACAGATGCTTCTATACATTAATTTCCTGTTGTAGTTCTTAAATCGTTTTACTTCTTTAAGTCAAGGCATATATTATACAACCTTGCAATAAATTGCAACGAATAGAGAGGGATTTGCCAGTATTCATATTAAGGGTTAAAAACAACTTGCTTGAGAGAGGAAGAAGAGTTAATCTTTTTTTAATACTTTTTTAGTTTTATATTGCTTTCCAAATCAAACTGAGTTGATCAGGAAGGTTAGGCATCAGAGCGATTTCATCTTTAAATTTACGCTCCCAAAGATGAAAAGAAAGGATCTTACAACTGAGAATTCCAATAGTATTTTTTTGATTTTC
>Ga0302280_1002069_pt1 | contig 15836 bp, 14 predicted proteins | sample III_Fen_E1_1_FD_198771 | JGI IMG/M metagenome (GOLD analysis project Ga0302280, IMG submission 198771) | Peat permafrost microbial communities from Stordalen Mire near Abisko, Sweden - III_Fen_E1_1 | ecosystem: Environmental > Terrestrial > Soil > Wetlands > Permafrost | place: Sweden: Abisko... | reverse complement strand
GTAAAACGCCGTTTGTCATGATGCCGACTTCGCCATAAATACAGCCGGGCGCCGAAGCAAAGGTCGGATTCGCCGGCAACGAAAAGGACAGCGTCTGCGCTTCGATTGAATTTGGATTCGCATCATATTGCGAAGCGGAATCGGTTGAAGCAACCGGAAAAATACCGGTCGTTCCAACAGTCGGTAAATCATTACTCTTTATTAAACGCATTTCATTTGCCCCGCTTCCAGAAGTTGTGATGCTAACTTTCGCATTCGGCCACGATACGGAACCTCCGACATGAACTTGTTCATTTGAATTCCATGTGTTTGTAACTGCATTGATCCACGGACCAATCACCTGTGCCCCCTGACCTCCTTGCATGACATTACAAACATATACATAGCCTTTTTTCGGACTAGACGTGACATAATCATAATCACCAAGCGGCAAAATTCCATCAGTGTATTTGTCGCCACCAAGGCTTGCGAGAGGATTGACTGATAATGCTGTTGACTTTGAATTTGAAAGCGTACTCGTCGCAGCATCAACCATTTCCATTGTCGTCGACGCCGCGTCTGTCGAAGTCGCTACGATAACCGGAGTCGACTGCACTAATTGAGTCACTTGCGCAGGTGCATACCCAAACCATGAGGCAATTGTCATCATCAAACCTGCAAAAAATGAAGTAAATTTCATATGCTTATTATTCCGAACTTACTAAATATTTTACACCAGATGTATTCTCTTTCAAAATCACATTCGTCACATTTATTGTGTGCAGAGCAAGTATTATACAAATATATATTCCAATAAATATAACGAGTTAAAAAAACAAAGAGGACGCAACCGATTTCGGTTGCGTCCTTGAAAAAAACCATAACGATTATGGATGACTGATGGTGACTTCAAAGACACCGTTGCCGATAGGCCTTGATACGACCTGCCATCCTTCCGCTTCGCACCACCATTGGATTGCTTCACGTGCAACCCTGCTAAACGATGCCGGAAATGTAAAAAGCCGGCCACCTTCGGTGAAACTAATATCTTCCAGAGTCGCACTGACCTTCTCAGCTTCTTCCTTGAAAACAAGTTTGTCCGACGTGCTCAAATATATCGGCGGATCCTTCACTTGGCGCAGAAATAAGACCTTGATTTGTTTGTTCGGAGTCAGTTTCTTGGTGGCCGGAGTTTCGACGTGAGTTTCAGTTTGTGTTGGCATACGTGTTCCATGGTTGATGGTTGACTGTCTTTAGTTTGATAGTTAGAAATGTTCAGACGACTGCTAACAAAAATACTAGCAAATCTTACAAAACGGTCAAGTTTTTTAGGGCTTGAAACTGAAACTCCATCTGGACAAAAAATCACTTTACTACATATGGATTTGTATGAAGAATCTTATCAACAGTTACAAACGTGTAACCTTCGTTTCGTAAATCATCGATAATAGTTGGCAATGCACTAATAATATTTTCTCGATCATATGTAAATGTATTTTCATGACCGTCGTGTAGCAAAATAATACTGTTTTCTTTAACGTTCTTCAAAATAGAATCTACAATTGAAGATGAGGAATTTGAATTATCCCAATCTCTTGGATCAACACTCCATCTAACAATAACATATCCTTCACTCGTTATTTCATTGACCATACTTAATGAAGTTGACCCGTATGGTGGTCTATATAGATGTGAAATAATACCAGAATTTTTTTCAATTAACGTTTGTGCCTTCTGTATATCTTCTATCAAAGCACTAGACGCCATGGTTGACAAAAATCTGGAGTGACTGTAACTGTGATTCCCGACAACAAAATTAGCATTGATTTCTTCGCTGACTTGATTCGGATACTGCTCTATATTTTTGCCGATCAAAAAGAAAGTGGCCGGAACTTTTTTTTGTTCAAGAATATTCAAAATTTCTTGAGTAGATGTGCCGTAGGGTCCGTCATCAAATGTTAATGCGATAAGTTTAATTGGTTTACTATTTTGTGTTAATTCTGGTGCATGATTTTGAACAACAACGACATGGTCATTATGTGCAAATGGAAAATACCATGACGGTATTAGATTAGTAAGTATTATTAAAAATAGTAACACCACGGCGGTAACATAGTATAACAGAAATTATTTAATTTCTAGTATAATGCGGGGCCTTGTGGGTAGATGTTGGAACCTCACTTTTTCCAGACAACATATAATCCGGGATAATAGACCCCAAATGGGCCTTTCATAGGCTTTGACAGATCTATAGTCGAATATATCTCGAATTTTTCTGTCGCACGGGCATAATGCAATGAGCCGAGACAATCATAGGCAACGGGATTCTGTATAGCCACCCCAGCGATCTTCTCTAAGAACATCAGTGAGATCATATTGCCTTCATCGACTATCTCTTTGCGTTGATGCAAAGACAAGCCTCTAATCTTCAACATATCTTCGATTTCAGGAGGCAATCTATCTGGCTTGATATATTCCAAATAAGCTATCATACCCATCGCATCGACACCTGGTTTTATCTGTATCGCAGGGACACTGCCGATATCCTCTGCTTTATCTTTCACAATACGTTTAGTCCAGCCGAGTAACGGAAAACGATAATAAGTATAGAGCAGATCCTTTTTGTTGTGCATGCTGATGATCACAGAGAAGAATTTTCCACCAGATACATATTTGGCTGTGCCATCGATCGGGTCGATCAAAAGCACGAGACCATTGGTTCCTTTGAATTTGGAGACCGAGGGAGTCGCTTCTTCAGCGAATAATTCGCATTCCACAAGAGCAGTCTCTGCCAATCTTGAAAGGACAAATTCTTGCACCTGAAGATCGGCGCCGGTCACAATGTCTACACCTTCAACGCCAGTTGCTGATTTATTATGGATTGGAACTTTACCTCTTAGATCAAGAGCGAGCTGGGCAGCTTGCTCAAAGATCGGTTCTAATGAAACTAAAAGAGTAAGATAACAATCTTCGGTCATGATCGAGAAATTATAGCATATTGAACATTGCTCGTGTTGGCGGCGGGTTCAGGAATCGCACCCATCTCGAGCGCTCTAGATCCATGGCTTTAAATATAGATTCTAGTTTTTGAAAACCCACGCCATTACTCTAGTAAGCTGTTGTAATGGTTCGATGATAAGGCTTAGTATCTTCATCTTTATGTTGTCCCATTAACCACAAATAATCATTTATAACAATAGAAGAAACGTCCTTGCCTGATTTTTTTAACTCTTCTTTTATCATTTCAACTGCCCATATAGTATTTGCTCTAATTTCGACTTCCTCAGGAGAATTATGAGAAAGTTGAACGAGACCATCAATCTTATCTCCGAGTTCCTTTGTATAGGATAAGATTCCCAATTTTCTCAATGATTGAGGAATTTTATAATCTGCACACGCTGTAAACGAATCCATATTTTTAAGTGCACCATAGTCTTTGCCGTCAAATGACTGGTATACATCCTCAACGAGAAGTTGAGCTCGTTTATAAAAACAGACTTTCTTGCCTTTATATTCCGAAACATCCTCAAATGAGGGAAATGTCTCAACTATCAAGTCCAAAAGCTTTAAAACATCGCCGCCTGCCTTTTTGATCACATTAGTAAAATCACCCTTATATTTCTGGTTCAGTATCGAAGCTACTTCTTTTGTAATTCTCAACCTTTCTTTAAAGAGTGGGATCTGAATATTTCCTTGAAGAATTTCAGCGTATTCTTTTCCACTAATTTCTGAACGAAATCTAGAATCTAATATTGGTTTGCCATTCTCAACCGTCCTTAGAATAGATGCGACCATCGCCCATGATCCGTCAAATTTTTTATTTTTGTACTCAACGGTCCATTTAGGGTTGCCCCAGTAACAAAAGCTAGTTGAATTGAAAACAAGAAGGAAATTCAATTTGTCCCTATCTTCTAGGTGTGAATATGATACTGGCGAGGCTTTCAACCAATGTAAATGATTGTCATGTTTAAAATTCTTGCAAAACTCAACAATTTTATCTTTATTGATTTTGACACTTGTTGAGTTCTCGACTACAAATTTTGTTGTTTCTAGAATTTTATTCATCACAATTTTCTATTAATTTGTAGTCGGTTTCGTATTTATAACTTGAATTATATCACTAAATTTTACGGCTAACTTTCGTGAGCGGTTCTGATTCTCAGACCCGTCGCTCTATGCGGATCTAAAATATCGTTGTTTTAACGCTTCTCGAGCGTCACACGACTTGGCGGGCCTTGTGGGTAGATGTTGGAACCTTTCTAGCTGAAAATAGAGCTTTCCACGGAAAAAATCTATAAATTGCGCAAATCATCTGTTATAAACTCCTTAATGGTTTTACTGTGATCTGTAGGCTTAACATCACCAAATTTTATCAAGATATTTTCGCCGTACTGCGTAGGAGTCGTAGACATAGTGGCGCTCAGGGTTTTATCCTGTTCAAGAATATTAAACGTAAAAGAACCACCTTGCGATTTATCTTTTTCAATGAGCTTTAGCCCCGCTAGTATCTTTAGACGATCCAATAAATGCCCAAACCTTTCAGGGGAAACCGCAGCGAGGAGAATCGCAGAATTATCTTTAATATAACTGACCACGGCTTCTTTTTCACCGGGTATAATTTGAAATCCATTAGCACCGTATTCAAACGAGGCTTTAAATATTCGACCTATAATTTTTGTTATCGGCTCGTCTTTGTCAAAAATAAGCGAAACTTTTTCGTCATATGTACCACAAAATTCTTCAACAACCTCGGAAGATGACTGAGTTAAATTATCGAGAATAAACTCTTTTAGCACCTTACTAGAATCCATGGGTTTCATACCGTCGAAACGTAGTGATACATTTTCACCTAAGTGTGTCGGGATTGTTACCATATGTACATTAATAATCCTATTTTGATCTGAGATCTTAATAATAAAAAATCCTTCCTGTGGAAATTGCGGGATACTCCCATCGTTTGGTTGCAAATCGGCTAACGCCTTCAAAAATTCCACAATTCCGGCCTGTGATTTAGTGGGTAAAATCGCGCTCACTTTACCAACCTCTTTAGCGAAATTAATTACCCGACTTTGACTACCGTCATAATATAATATTTCTATATCATTAGCTCCGTCACTAATTGAATATTTCAATATACTTGTGAGGCCTCTTTTTACAACAATATCTTTATCATTTTCTGTGTTCATATAATTATATTAATTGATTTCTAATTTTTTACGGTCAATCATTCTCTTGGTAACTTTTGGCCATTTCACGATTGGCTCTGTTTGTAACATTGATATTATATCATCTTTCGACCACCCTTTTTCCTCCAATTCCACGAGTGCTTCAGTGGCACCTTTTAACATTTGATACGATTCATTCTGAAATACTTCTGTAAAAAGCTCATTGTAATCATCTGGATTTACTCCCGCTTTTTCGAGTCGGCTTTTTGCGTATGACATTGTGTTCCTATATGATCGATCCCTGTAGACAATGACAAGATCCGTAAGCACTTCTTTTGAAGTTTTGCCATCGAAAGAATCCAGCCCTTTATATTGGGCTAGAAGTTCATCTTTTAATTCGTCCTCGTCGGCTGATTCTCTTGAAGACCTGAGGTATTCAGTGACTATTTGTTTTCTATCTTCTTGCGGGGCCTCCTTTATTTTTTCTAGATTTACGTGTTTATAAAAATGATTTGATTTAAAGAGGCTATTGATAGAGTGCTGTTCTTCGTGCGCCAGGACATCGTTACTATTTTCTTTACCGTTTGTCTCTTCAAATGCATTGTTGAGAACAATAATTTCTGCTTGACCAAGATTTTGATTATACCCTCTACGGAACCCGCCCATATGTGCCGCCATTTCAGGACTAAGTACTTTAGCGTGCGGTGTATCTGCGTAGAGACGAATAAAATCTGCCTGAGAAAAACAACGAAAAGCAAGAGACAGGGGACTTTCAACGACCTCGATTTTTCCTTCGGGTTTAAAGCCAAAAGCCGCATTAAAAAGTTCTCCATCATCGGGATGCGCCTGACGTATATTTTTAATAGCTTCGTGCTTTTTTTGGTACCTTCCGAACGTATCCTCAATGGTCTTTATTTGTCCTTCGTTAAAAGCTCCCGTCTCTTGTTCGTTTTTTATTAACTCTCTAACTTCGGCAATATCAATATTTGGATTTTTGCGTATGGATTCCATTATCAAATTTTGCGTTCGCATCAAATGCTCTTTTTGAGAAAACAACTTTTCCTTAAACTCGTCGACACGTGCTTCTTTATCTTCAGACTTTATACCCCTAAACATGCGTTCTCGATTTCCGGCAAAACGTTCTGGCTTAAAACCTTTACTGACTTCATTCTCGAATGAGACGGGTTTTCTATTGCGCGGTTCAATTTTGGAGAGTGGTGGAAATTTAGATTCCCAATTTCCTATCGGTGGAGCTGTATTTTCTGTACTATTTTGTCTTCCTAAAATGCCATTGATTTTTGTGCGCACACCAGCAACCACTGATATGGCTTTTTCTTTTAAAGAAGTCAGCGACGGTAAAAATTCATTTCTAGCAGAAACAATCGAAGTCTCGGATGCTTTTACACTTTCATCAGTTTCATCTAATTTAGTCTCAAAAGAAATAAGTGGCGATGCCGTCTCGTCAATTTTTTTTAAATTTTTTTCAGCGAATTCAAAAGGCTGTTGAGTTTCTACAGCCTCGATTTCATTCTCAATTTTCAAGGGCGGCACTTCATTGATTTTTCCGAATGATTCAGGATTCATGAAGTTTTTTCCTTATTTCATCAATTTTTGATTCTTCCAACTTTCCGCGATATTTTTTAAGAATATTTTTTTGTTCAGCATCCAATTCCTCAAGCTCTTTGAGAGCTTCATTGGAAATACCATTGATGTTTCCTATAGCATCAGTTCCGTCTTTTTTTGGATCTATTTGCATATACCTGATTGAAAACCATTCTTAATATTTCAATGACAACGTAATTCTTTCAAAACCTCCGACGAGAGGTTCAAGAAGTTTAAAACTTCCGGTAAGAGAAATCTCAGCATGTATAGATATAGTTTTTCCTCCGATATTTTGCTTGAAATCACCGTTTTGGATTTGCCTTACACCGGGATGCAGATTCGCAAGAGTCTTCACTTCCTTGACTATATCTCCATAAGCACACAAAGGAATTTCAATATATATTGATCCTTTTTCGTTAACAAAATTAAATTTAACCGCATCAACATTTAGCTCAGATTGAATAACTGAACATTTCTGTTCAACGGCACTTATTAAAAATTTAGCCAAAATTTTGACTACACCCTCAGTCATACTTTGGCGAATTTCATTTATATTATCTGTATTCATTTTATAAATTTTATTAACTGATAATTTAGTATAAATAATAGCACAATCAGCATTGCTCCGCATGGACTAGTCTTTTTCCGGTCCTAACGCTATTTTATACACCATAAATTCTCCTATCCTCCCTATGGGCAAATTCTGCATCAGAGTGAGCTCCAGCTGCAGCGCTTTCGCGACTGAAGCCTCTTTCTATATACTCATTATATTTTTCGTTTCGAGTTTTAGCGTATACTCCCGCAGCATAGTCCCTATTTGGGCCTTCTCTCATCCTGCGATCTTTTTCTTCTCGAATTGGGTCAGGCTTTATTTCCTGATTTGGGGATGCATTATTCTTTTGACTCGATGACTGTGCAGTATTTTTTTGTTGGGGCGCTCTGACACCATTCTGATTTAATGGAACCCTGGCGTTTACTGGACCCCTGCTACCGTCCTTATTTAGCGGAGTAAATGTCCGGGCGTTCCTTTGGGATATTTGCGGAGCGTAGTTGCCATGCAATTTTCCAGAAAGTAGGCCGGAGGTTATAGACAATCCTGTCTTTTCTTCGACTCTGGTTATGATAAAAATCACAATTATACCGGCAACCAACTCAAGAGGAATTTCCTGAATTCCTGGAATCACACTCGCGATCCATGAAATAGCTGTAGTAGCAAGTCTACGGGCATTTAAAAATCCCATGCCAATCATATAAAAATATATACTTGCGCCAATCCAAAAGATCGTCCCTAAAACATCCTTTACAAAGGGTATCAACCCGAGCAAATCACACACAAATGCCAACAAGACAAGTATGATCATGGCGAACCAACCAATTTTATGTTTTTTTGGTTCTTCATTCATTAACTAAATTGTAACCAATATATATATATATATCAAATATTCCTATTCAGTCGCACTCAGTCTCGAAGGAAATTGATGCGCGAGCCGCTTGGGCACGAGGGCGCGTGAGCGCCGCCCGTTGTCACGGTGGTTTCCCGCGCGTTGTGCATATCGGTGTGGCGGACGCGCCCTCAAGGTCTTTTTCCAAAAAGAAAAGACGTTGAGGGCTTGTGCGGGAGCCATACGGATATGCGTCATAAGCGCGCTATCTATCTATTGTAAGGGCGGCGGGAACGCGTCCGTCGTATACCATTTCGCACGTAGCGGAAGCGGCCGCGCATGAGTTTCCTTCGATTGGGAATTCCGGGCTAAAAAATAGTGAACTTAGTTCTAAGTTTTTATGTAACCAACAAGATCATCAACACTTTCAAAAAATAATCCTTTCTGTGAATACCATTTTTTACTTGTAGTCAGATTACCGTCGCGTTTCGTAGCACTTGCGATCACATCTGCCGAAGTCAATATTTTATACCCTCTATTCAATGCACCGATAGCAGTATCCTGCACACAGCCACTCGCGTTAATACCCATGAGTATAACTTCTTTAGCACCCTTGTTCTTCAAAATTTCATCGAGGTTAGTATTGGTAAAACCTCCATTTGAATCTTTTGTAACAATCTCAACATGAGGGCTGTCGCCGCTTGTCTGTGATAGAAGTTGTGTTGTCGCACCTCTGTCTTTATACTCCAAAAAGATCAAGGGTATTTTTTGATTAATACAAAAGTCAATAACTTTAGACTGATTTTTTATGAGAATATTTCGCTTATCATTAGTGAACTTATCCAAGAAAAAATCCTGCATATCTACAACGATGACTACAAATTTAGAATCAGATTTCATGTGAGAAGTATATCAAAGTCTCGAAAAAATAACTTGATTTCAATCCATATAAAAAGAAACACCCCTTAGCCGAAGCCTTGGGGTGAAGCACATTATAGTCCGTACTCATGACTTACTACTCTTAGGAATCCGAAGATTCCTTTCACTTTGTATTTTCTGCGCAATTGCATCAGGCGCCATGGCACCTGATGGGACTGGAGACATCGTTCCCGTTAGCCAATCCTTCCTTCGGGAACTATCGCTGTCGCACAGTTGAGGGTCCGCGAAACGATGACCTCAACCAAATTTGAAAGTGATCAGCTTTCCTAATTACTTAAAACAAAAAGCCCTGGATGATCAAACCGAGGGACGCTAAGCAGATTTTCATGAACGATACACCTGCCTCGGTGGGTTTTTCGAGTTCTCGAAATTGAGACGTCTCTCGACGGTTACTCTTTCGTTTAAGCCTGGCCGCACGGATTTCCAAAGAACTTCGGATAGAGACTGTGTAATTCCCACAACTCACTCTATCTTGCCTCTCATCATAGCATACCTCTGGTATTTGTCAAGCACTTTTGCAGCTATCCCTAAAATAGGCTCTTAAATAAGGTTATTTTAGCCACATAAATAGAAAACATAAGTGGAAAAACTGCATTGACCTCCCACTGCTCCAGGAATATAATTTGAGGATACATTAGGTTAAAAATCTCCATAGTTGGGGTACCATGTTAATGAAATTAAATATGCTTTTGGCTGCACTACTTCTCTCAACAACTAATCGACGAGGCGATACGGGTTTTTCGCGAAGAAAATAATCTTAAACTATCTCGGGAACAAGCAAACGAATATCTGCACTCACTTGCAGGTCTGTATTTGGCGTTTGCCGGCGAGCATGGACGTCCGGCCTCTTTAGAGGCGGGCGTACTGCCGCCGGCAACGGTCGACAATCATAACCATGCGGTCATAGGTGTTAGTAACACCTATGATACGTTGCATATTGCATGATGATCGACACCGTTAAATTTTTGATACCGATGAAAGACACTGCCGTCATTGAGCAACTCAAGGGCACCCTAAAACGCTTTCGTAAGGACGATCTCAAAACCGGCAAAACTGAATTTGAGTTTTTTAGCAGTAACATCGAGCTTGGCTCATATCATCGAACCGTGGCAATTAAATCAACCAACGTACCTCTCGGTTTTTTCATTGAATTTTCGGCACCGAAATATATCAAGGGAAACAACGTCGAAATGATATATTCGCACGATCTGCCGGAAATTCTAGAACGACTCTATACCGAACTCTGCGCGTACATGAACTATGAACTTCCCCACTTCTCAACATGGCCGCTCTACAGACTCGACGTCTGCTACAACTGGATATTTAAAAGCGATCAGGAAGCGACTTACGCCATGGACTTCCTGCGACGAATCGATTTTCCTCGGAAAAAGAAATACACCTACGACACTTCGGTCATGCACAAAGGAAGTGCTTATACAATAAAATTCTACGCCAAAGGACCAGAGTTTAAGGTGCATGATTTTCATAAAATTGAGCCGACCGCTACGGCTACCAGTCTACAGTCCTGGGCCAACCGCATTGTCAGATTTGAAGTAAGTCTCAAAAGAACGTACTTACAGCAATTTCTCGGTCTCGACACGATATATTTTAACGACGTGACCAACGATGACACGATCATGGAAATTCTCAAATATTATCTCGAGAAAAAAGTCTTTTTCTACATCAATCCAAACGCCATGGGCGATGAGAAAATAAAGCAAATATTGTTTGAGAACTTCACGAAAACAAAAGCAACCCGTCTCTACCAGTTTTACAAAGATTTTTACTTCAACGATGAGATGAAAAATCTATTCATGATCGGCGGACTCAATCGAAGCACTATCTACCGATACAAAAAAGATTTAAACCGTGTTGGTATCGGCGTATCAATTGAAAAATCTCCCGACAGTGCGAGTGTTCTCGAACAGCTCATCATTCCGTCACATAATTCACGCTTTGACTTGATTGATTATTCGCAACGCGAGGTTTAAAATGAAACTAACATGAAATATATTATCTATTGTAGAAAATCAACCGATACTGAGGACAAACAAGTCCTTTCACTCGAGGCTCAAGAAAAAGAGATGGCAAAAATCGTCGAGACAAACGGTCTCGAGGTCATTTCCATACTCACAGAAAGCAAATCTGCAAAAGAACCCGGCCGTCCAGTATTCAATGACATGATGAAACTGTTTGAATCCGGCAAGGCCGATGGTATTCTCTGCTGGAAAATCGACCGCCTCACCCGCAATCCCGTCGACGGCGGAAAAATACAGTGGCTGTTACAAAACGGCAAAATTCAGTGCATCAAAACATTTGAAAAAAGCTATTATCCAAACGACAATGTCCTCCTCATGTCTATCGAGCAGGCCATGGCAAATCAATACATCCGCGACCTGTCGGTCAACGTAAAACGCGGCAATCGTGCAAAGCTCGAACGTGGCGAATGGCCGAATCTTCCGCCTCTCGGGTATGTAAATGACAAAGCCAATAAAACCATAGTCCTCGACCCTGAACGGGCTAAATACATCCCTCGGGCTTTTGAACTATATCTCACTGGCTCCCACGGTTTCAAAAGCATTTCAAATATTCTTCACGATGAAGGCCTGCGCACACGTTCCGGAACAAAACTAGTCTTGAGCCACGTCCAAAAAATTCTCTCCTCTATCTTCTATACCGGCATTATGGAACGCGACGGAAAATATTATCAAGGTAAACACCAGCCGCTCATCTCAAAAGAAACCTACGACTCGGCGCAAGACGTCATGCACGGACGCGCTCACCCTCGACCGCAGCGACTATTCTTCCCTCTCCGCGGCTTTCTCACCTGCGACAACTGTGGTTGTGCTCTCACTGCATCGCTGAAAAAAGGCCACCATTATTACTACTGCACTAACGGCAAGAAAAAATGCGACGAACACAAGACATATCTCCGAGAAAAGTATCTCTATACCCTCGTCGGCGATATATTCACGAAAATAGACTTTACCGAGCAAAAAATCGAACTCATGTACGAAGCCGCTCAAGAACAAACCGGCACCGATATGGCTTATATTGAGCAAATCCTGGCAACGCTTCAAACACAGCTGCAATCTCTCGCAACGAAAGAATCGCGGCTATTAGACACCTTTTTAGCCCAACAAATAAGCAAAGAGCTCTACGACCAGAAAAACCTTGAAATACAGAACGAGCGTGTTTCTATCTCCAAGAAAATTAAAGATCTCGAATCGAGACAACCGTCATCTACTTTGGAACCAACCAAAAAACTATTTCTAGAAGCAAGCAGAGCCACGAAAGACTTTTTGGACGGCGATGATGCGAAAAAACGAAAGATTGTAGAAAATTTACTTTGGAACCTTTCGATGAAAAATAAAACCGTGGCTCAAGTTAGACTTAAAAGCCCTTTCGACATCATGGCAAAAGTGCCTAAAAATGCCTCTTTTGAAAACCTGCGGGCGATCGAGGAATCGAACCTCGGACAACGGTTTTGGAGACCGTAGTTATACCACTTAACTAATCGCCCATCTATTAGAGAACTCGCCCACTATATCATGTTTTTGGCTCAGCGAAAATCGATTAAAGAAAAACCGGCATGTGCCGGTTTTTCTTATTTCTTCGCTTCTTTGAATGCGACATGTTTACGCAAAATTTTGCTGTATTTTTTCAGCTCGATTTTTTTCTCGACTGTTTTGCGATTTTTGCGCGACATATAGACTTCGCCGGTCTCTTTATTGCGTAAAATGATGAGTTTATCTTGTGACATATGGGTAAAAATTAATGTCGCATTACTATATCCCAACTTGAATATAAAGGCAAGCGAGCATACAATGGAGCCATGAAAAGCCCAATTGAATACCTACGGAGCTTAAAACGTCTCTCCCGCGATTTACACCCGTACGAACCGCTCATTACTGTTGAGCTTTCGCGTGAACGTTTACTTCATAATTTGGATGAATTCCAGAAAATTGCGCCGAAAAACAATGCCACAGATGTGGGTGTGATCGCACCGGTTTTGAAAAGTAACGCCTACGGACATGGCCTGTTTGAAATTGCAGAGATTTTGGAAAAGGAAAATCGAAACGGTTCGATTCCCTTTTTCGTCGTCGATTCATACTTCGAAGCTGTCGCATTGCGGGCGCGCAGTATTAAAACTCCGCTGTTAATCGTCGGTTACACTCGGCCTGAGACAATTGCCACTTCACATTTAAAACATATTGCTTTTACGATTACAGACATTGAAACATTACGCACTATTTCAAAAATTGCAGCGACCGGAAATGCTTCAAAAAAAACGAGCTCAATTTCGCTTCATATTAAAATAGATACGGGTATGCGACGCCAAGGAATACTGCCGATAGAAATCGCCGAAGCAATTCCCTTACTCCGGAAAAACCCGGTACTATCGGTCGAGGGTGTTCTAACACATCTCTCCGATGCGGATAATCCAGATCACTCATTTACTGAAAAACAAATCTCTGCCTGGAATGACATTGCACGGCGTTTCAAAACTGAATTCCCTTCGCTCAAATACATCCACGCCAGCGCGAGTGACGGACATCGGTTTACCAAAAAAATCGAGGCGAACGTATCGCGACTCGGTATTGGTTTGTACGGTCTATCTGACGATGTTGAATTCGCGCGAAAAATGAACTTGAAACCGGTCTTGCAAATGAAAACAATCGTGACTGGTGTGAAAAAACTAAAAGCGGGAGAAACGACTGGTTATGGAAATACATTTACTGCATGGAAAGACACTTCAATCGCCACAATTCCTGTCGGATATTTTGAAGGGTTAAATCGGAAGCTTTCAAACAATGGCGCTGTGATTGTCCTGAAAAATGATGGCTCACGCGCGATCTGCCCTATCGTCGGACGCGTCAGCATGAATATTACGACAGTTGAAATTTCGACAGAAGAAAAAGCCTCCACAATTTCAGCGATCCGTGTTGGATCATCGGTTATTGTGATTAGCAACACTGTCACTGATCCAAATTCAATTGCTTCGATTGCAAAAAAATCGAGCACGATTACCTACGAAATTGCTGCGCACATCCCTGCTCACTTGAAGAGAATCGTTGTATAGAGTAGGATTTACCACGGAAGGAAACCTACGTTATGATGGATTTTTTCACGATCTTTGGATTGCTTTTTATTTTTTCATTTGCGGCCATTGCGGGTCATTTCGTCAAAGACACCGAACGACGCAACTATCTGCGCAAAAAATTAAAGTCCGACTATTTATGGAACAGGAGTATGCGTAAATCATACGAATCAAAATACTGCTCCGACTTTGAAACGGATCTCGAGTATCAAAGACTTCTTCGGTGCGAAGCCGGATCGCTTATACATATCGTCATCCAATTCCCCGAGGAACATGCGGCGTACGAATTGGAAATCGCGGTTCTCATCTGCAAGATGCATGATCCGATCATTCAGTAACCAAGACCGGAAGCGAGTGCTTCCGGTTTTTTGTTTAATGCTTTTTATTTCAAAATACGTTTTAAATTTGAACTAAAATTACACTAACTATTCCAAATAAAATACCAATTTTATTCACTAAAGAAAGATGTTCATTGAAAATATAAAGTCCGGCTAATACAACAGCGATAAGGTTAAAGACTGTAAAAACAGTAATTGCTTTGGAAAGATACTCGAACTTAAGCGAATATGCCCAAATAATTGTTGCGATAAAATAAAGTATAAAGCCTCCCCAGAGGAAAATGTTTCTTAGGTTTAAAGTCCAGTATTTAAAGAGGATGTCGGCAATTGTTTCAAAAACGACTGCTACTATTATTAAGATGATCGGCCATTTAGTCATTATATAAGTATAGCAGAAATAGAAACTATTCTTGCGGGGATTTCCAGATATTTGTGCGCAGGGAGGGATTTGAACCCCCGAAGCCCGAAGGCGAGAGATTTACAGTCTCTTGTGATTGACCACTCCACCACCTGCGCAAATGATTCGATACAAAACGGTTGCCAAAGGACACACGGCACCGACCGTATGAGTCTACCAGATTTTCGGCTACTGGCAAGAATGGCAACCATAATAACCTCTCTACTGCAGAGACTCCATCGAACTGCGCATAATGATTGAAGAGGCTTTTGTCTTTTTCTTTACGTCGAAGGTGAACTCCTGCTCGACAGGGATATTTTTTGAAGCATCTTTTTTGAACGGAGAATCCTTGATACCGACGGTGATCGTGCCGCCTTTGGCAACACCGTGCGTAATCATCAGCGTCGCAACCTGCGTCAAAATTTTATTCTGAATGAGGCGTTTCAATGGACGCGCACCATAATGCGGATCGTAGCCCTGCTTGCCAAGATATGCGATAGCTTCAGGCGAAATGACGAGATTGATGTCTTTTGTGCGGAGACGTTCAATAACGGCTTGAACTTGGATACGGACGATTTTTTCGATAGATTCTTTACTCAAAATATCGAACAAAATAATATCGTCGACGCGGTTCAAAAATTCCGGACGGAAGTAGTCTTTAAGCGATGCCATAACACGCGTTTTTGTTTCTTCGTAATTCGCTTTTTCGGCTGCACTCGGATCGAGTTCCTTCGCAAAACCAATTTGCTCCATTTTCTGGATATATTGTGCGCCGATATTCGACGTCATAATAATGACGGTATTTTTAAAGTTGACTGTGCGGCCCTTACTATCGGTTAAACGACCGTTGTCGAGAACTTGCAAAAGTATGTTGAAAACTTCCGGATGAGCCTTTTCAATTTCGTCGAAAAGAATCACGGAATATGGTCGGTG
>Ga0302280_1002061_pt1 | contig 15855 bp, 12 predicted proteins | sample III_Fen_E1_1_FD_198771 | JGI IMG/M metagenome (GOLD analysis project Ga0302280, IMG submission 198771) | Peat permafrost microbial communities from Stordalen Mire near Abisko, Sweden - III_Fen_E1_1 | ecosystem: Environmental > Terrestrial > Soil > Wetlands > Permafrost | place: Sweden: Abisko... | reverse complement strand
ATTATGACAGGTATGATCCGAACGAGCGACGTATCTCGGATATGTACATTACAAACATCAAAAACTACTGTATGGATCATATTTTGACAATGAATCTGTACGGATCATCTATACTCGAACAACACTATCCGGACATATATGAAGATATTGATATAGATATTGATATAGATATGTCATTACCAAAGATGTTTATTATTCTTGATCTGAGAACAGGTTTAGGTAAAGGTACAAACATTATGTTGGATAGATTAAAGAAATACAATATTCCTATCATCACAAACAGTAATCACAACAATAATTTAGTTCATGAAAGGGGACTAAATAAACAATCAGATCTACCAGTTCTGATGGATTATGATGATATGACCATCATCGGAAAGTATGTAGATGTGTATGTTCCTCATAATCAGATTCATACCCCCCTAACCTGTAGAGAGTGGGTTACTAAAATACTAGATATAATAATATGATCCTACTGTTTTTAAAATCGCTTTTTGTACCTCATGAATCGTTCATTGAAAAAAACATAGCAAGTATCGAATCATTAGTTGATTCACTGCTACCCGTGACAATATCTGAAGCAAATATCATCATGAGATTCGAAGGATGGATAACTCCTGATGTAGATCGTAACAACATAATTAATCGTATCAAAATGGTGATAGATAAACTATGTAATAGTCATTTGTCTATGGATGTATCATTCCAGATATATGATACCAATTACGGTAAAAAGTACTGTCTTAAAAATGTATCGAACTTCTTGAAAACTATAGAATGTGATAGTGATAGTGATAGTGATAGTGATAACGCTATCATAATCTACGCTGATCATGACATTATGTTTACTAAATCATCGTCTGATTACATATTGATCCTCACAACTAAAGGACACCCACTAAATACTCATATTGATCACAGACTGATCAAGATTATCAGTTTTAATCAAGAGATCGATCAACGTCATCATAGTTTGGTATACACAAGGACCATTGATATCAACAATACTATCTATTGTGTTCCGAAAACTAACATTCATGTGGCAACTGGTTGTTTTATCAGTGATAAAAAATTCTACGATCTGTTGGTAACAATAAACACTAATAATGATAGCATTTATGGCGATGAGGACATACTGATAGGGGAGTTGTTAGATAAACAAAACATGTTGAACCTAGTAACACTGAATCACGCAGTACAACATCCGTACGAGACAGATACATCTTATGTTAACTGGAAGATGAATTGTATTTTTCACACTGTTGCACACAAACTTAATTCTTAATTCTTAATTCAAACATAAACTAAAATTTTATAAACTAATTATTCACCCACCTTACATAAATCAATTGAGAAATGATCTATTTAGATCCTTTTTTAGGAGCTGGTTTTGAACTAGGTTTAGTATTTTTTCCGGTAGTAGCAGGTTTAGTATTTTTTCCGGTAGCTTTCTTAGGTTGTTCTTCTTCCTCTTCGTCTTCTTCATCTTCATCTTCATCTTCTTCATCAGAGACTTCATCATCTTCGGCGTCATCATCTTCGGCGTCATCTTCTTCGGCTTCATCTTCTTCGACTTCATCTTCGACTTCAGCTGCTTTCTTACCCTTGGTAGTTTTAGTGGTTTTACCCTTGGATGCAGTGGTAGATTCCTTTTTAGGTTTAGGTTCACTTTCAGTAAGTTTGAGAACATGAGCGATGTTTGCGCTGGCAGCTGTCTTAATAAGTTCTGATGCATCACTAACGTTACATTTCAAAATCTGTTGACATTCACCGTCAGTGTTGAATCCTTTGGTTTCGACATTTTCTAAGACGATTGCCATAGTTGCATCTGCATCTTCACATTTGACGTATCGGCCGGTGACGTTTCCACCGAAGTAAGGCACTAAGGTTTCTCTGACGTAAGTTACAGGATCAGTTGTATCACATTGGAAGAGATATGCGTGACTACCTTTGATGAGTTCTCCTCCGTAGATGAAACCAACACATTGGGTCAAGTTCTTTTTAGCCTTTTTTGGTTCAGATGTTCCTTTGGTAGCAGCACCTTTGGTAACCTTCTTAGGTTCGGCCTTGGTAGTAGTAGTAGCCTTACCGCCGGCTTTTGTTGTTGGCTTAGCAGTAGCTTTGGTGACTGGTTTTGCTTTAGACATCTTATTATCTCTTTGGTTATAATATAATTATTAATAGTTATGGTCTTAGTCTTCAATTAGTTACATATTCAACTTTTTTGAGGGCCCCCTCTTGCCAAAAATATTGAAATCCATATCAATACGTGAATATATCAATCTATTTGGTATACTTATGGGGTGTGGTATCTCGACTTTTGATGAATCACTTGATTTAAATGTCAACATGGATATCAATCTGGACGTTGATAGTACACTAATCCAGATAGTATCGATGATTCATGAAATACAAAAGACTAGAAACTGTCATATCAATACCGATACCGTTGTCTCAATACTCAAAGGTTCGGCATTAGAACCATGGATGAGAAATCTCCCCTATTATGGCCGGATGAGAACCAGTACATACGAGGGTATCCGTGATCTCATACAGAAAGGTATCAGTATGGGTTACCTCTATGAACTATGTATAATAGAACATACGAAATTCTTAAAACCGACCCGATACAGCATGGCGTTCCTTGAGTTCAGTATAGAATCTAGTGTAGAATCGTCTAGATCTAAAGTCCATCTACTTCGAAGTTGACACTAATATCCAAGATTAAAAAGCGAAAAAGATACGACATCAGGTGATTTATTTTATTTGAGTATAGTATGCTCATGGACATAAATAACATAAATAACATAAATATAATCGATATGTACAATTGTGCGTACAGTTCATATGTATCAAAAATCGATCCTGTAATAATATTCCACACGTTCATATCAGAATTGATAAAATCAATAAATGCCTATTGTGGTGCGATCATCAAGTACGATCCTACAACCATGATCTCCGACATAATAACTCATGCATCTCATAATCACACCCTGAACCTTGATACAACTAATCCTGATATAGATCTAACTGATAATAGTCGTCAGCCTGTTCTGATCACACCAGCCTGGTTGTACTTTTCTAACTATGTCCGTAAACACAAGACCCTTAACAACGACAGTATCATCATGCAATGTATGACTAAACGTGAACTACGGATTGAGAACAACTGTTGTATGGGGGATGTATTAGGGATCAATAATCTTAAAAGATCGAAATCCTTTGATGATACCGGATCCAGTTTGAAGTTTACCAGAACCGACAAAATAGAATCTTCCACAAACGATCAATATCCACATCAACATCAACATCAACATCAACATCAACATCAACATCAACATCAACATCAACATCAACATCAACATCAATATCAAAAGAGATCAGAATCGTTTAGTGGATCTAATGTAGACACAGAGATAAACTGTATGAAGAACGTATGTAAGATCAAACAAGGATCGATACTGTTTATTCCGTGTCTTATGGCAGACTCTCCAAACGGTCTAATCGTTATCTGCTTTGAAAAACAGCTTACATCTGATGAAAGAGAATCAATGATGACTTCTATGAGACCGATAAAAGATATGATCGGAGTACTGATGCACGCCATCAAATACCGACCTCTTCATTACATAGATAATGATCAGATACGACCAAAACACTTAAACACTCTTAAATCTAATCCTGTGTCTGTACCTGTACCTGTACCTGTATCCAAAACCAACACAGCCATCATAGATGGATCGGTTACTTTTCAGTTGATATACGATACACTCAATACAATCACCGATACTGTGGCAGTGACCGATACTGATATGCGTATCGTCTACAGAAATGATAATTTCACGAACATGATCAAGACAAGATACCATACGGACTCTTTCGATTATCTGATAGATGTTCTACCTCAGACCATCACTCTGATGGGATCCAGAGACGATATCAATGATAAGTATGTATCCGGATTCTATCGAAACAAGAAGATGACGATCGAGAGTTCAATACCAACATCAAATTCAAATTCAACATCAACATCAAATTCATCATCAACATCATCACCATCATCATCATCAACATCAGTACCAATGATCGAGATTATTGTCAATTCAACTATTGCATGCAGTAACATCTATCACATCTTTCGTTTTAAAGACATGTCATCCAGTTCATCTACTGATTCTGTAGGAAAATCAAAGAACCTCATAGCGTATCTGTCTCACGAACTCCGAAATCCTATCCAAGCTATCAGTACCGGTGTGTATCTTGTAGATCGAACCATTAAGAGTATGACTAAACAAACTAATTCCAGATCTAGATCCCCTTTACTTAACTCATTCGATTCCATAAAATCGAATAAATCAGATGATTCGACAGACGATAAAGGAGATAACATGAGATCCTCCAAACTCCTCAGACGATCATACATCGAAACTCCTCAAACCGATTCGGATACTGTCAATGTCAATAATGATGTATGTGCCGAATCTACAGAACAATCTGGAAATGATACCGAAGCGGAGGTCGATTTTGAGTTTGATGGAGAAGTAACTATTGAATGTTGTCGCTTCGATAACGAATCTTTTCATGAACTCCTTACTCATAAACTAGAGAACATCGACGCCACAATAGATCAAGACATCTTACTCTTGCCAGAATCATCTAACAATAGCGATAGTTACGTGTCGAATAGTTCATATAACAGTCTTAAAACATCTAGAATAAATACAGAACCAAATAATGTGATGTCAGTTGATAGTCTTGATACGATGCGACATGTTATTAAGAGAGTCAGTAGTGCGTGCAAAAACATGAGTATTATTATTGATGATATTCTGGATCTATCAAAGATCGATAACAATGAACTCATAATAAATTTCGATGAACATCAACTCAGGGAGATAACCGAGATGATCGTGGAAGAATCCAGAACAGAGGTAGATAAAAAAGGTCTACAGTTTATCTATGACTTCGATGAAGCGAGTCCTGAAATGATATACACTGATGGAACTCGTTTGTTTCAGATACTATCTAACCTAATATCAAATGCTATCAAGTATTCTACTACGGGAGTGATAAAATTTAAGGTTGGGTACAATAGTGAATTAAATGCGATAGTGTTTCAAGTTATCGATCAGGGTCGAGGGATCCGTAACGAAGAACTATCAAACTTGTTCAAACAGTTCGGTCGTACATCTAACAGTGTCACCGATATCAACTCAACGGGTCTGGGTTTATGTGTATGTCATAAGATAGCTAATCTTTTAGGTGGGTCGATCGATGTGGCATCTACTTACAAAAAAGGATCAACTTTTACTTTTACCCATCCGATCAAGTTAGGATTGAGTGGGAGTAGTAGTTGTAGTGGTTCTGATATCAGAACAGAACAATTTGATAATAAGGAGATCAAAGGAGAGATTTTGATAGTAGATGATGATATCAACATTACGTCTCTATTCAAACTATTGTTACGATGTCTAAACTATGATAAGGGATACGAATTAACTATCGAGACTGCAAACACCGGGGAGAAAGCCATGCGACTCGCGGACATTAAACAGTACAATCTGATATTCATGGACATTGATCTCGATGGTGAAGACGGTTGTACTATCTGTAATAGAATACTAAACGAATCCAAACTAAACAGAACCACTCCTATTGTCGCTGTTACTGCCAATATCAAATCAGTACAACACGACAGAGATTCCAGATTCAATATGTTCAGTGATGTTATCTTGAAACCTTTTAATAACAAAAATATCAATGATACTGTTGTTAAATATCTATGTTAAATATCTATATTAAATGTCTATGTTAGATAGCTTTTTTGGTTTTGAAGAACATGAAATTTTTCCGTTTCATCGCGAGTCTAGAGAGCTGGACACTATCCTCTATGTTATTCTCTACTATTTTTAGAAATTCTGTGATCAGACTCGGTTCTACAGGTTTGACGAACACCCCTTTCATGTTGTTATCTTTAAATTGTTTGATCGCATCAACAGAATTATCTCCAGTATATGCGTAAACCGCACAATCTATATCGAAACACTCCTGAACCATTCGTGTAACAGTTGTCCCATCGATCTCCCCGAGTTCATCACCCAGGTCATCTATGTGATAGTCCATAAATATTATGTCGTAGTTGTGTTCGGCACAACGATTAACACATTTCATCCCTTCATCAATCGTCGTAACATCATGACCTCGAGTCTTTAACATATCTTTTAACGATTCACGCGAAGATTGATCATCATCCACTATCAGAATACTAAATTTTTTAATACTATCTTTGTATCTGTGATCAGGTCCACTTATATTCGTCTTATACAACATATAACAAGTATGCTAAGTATGCTTAGTATACTTAGTACCATCTAATTAAAAATAATATCAGATAACCCGATTTAAAGAATTGATCACCAATACATTGATACATGTCTCGTTACATCACGAATAGTCTGGCTAAATCTACGCACGTAGGATATGGTCACATTAATGATAACAGTAATAGTAATATTATCACTATCGCCTCAGCCCAACAAGCTCCACAGATTACACTAGCACCGACAATTATCACTTCAACTTCTACAACTAGGATCATAAATAAGACACAAAATGACGCGATAGAGACCGAATCCATCGTTAAATCGAATTATGATGGTGGTGTATCGTTCTCTTTAGAAGCAGTATTCGATCTAGCCCTATCCAAAAACGATTCAGAAACAGCCAACAGATGTCTTGTTGCTATCATAGAACAGTTATCGATCTTCGGAACATGTGATACCAGGGTCGACATTAATTCAACAACTTTAACCGACACCTCTAAAACTACTTTCTACAAACTGTGTTTATACAATCTCGATTTAGTCGTAAGTACTATCAGAAATGTCTATCTTTCAGGGAGAGCCCCTAAAGTTTCGCACTCGATCTATCTGATCGCTCTTCTTACATCATCCCCTATTGATAAAGCGAACATTAACAATTTTCGTGCCATAGGATACGATATGGTCCAGATGTTTCGTATCACCACGCATCTGTTCGAATGGATTCATACCCATATTAGTCTCTGTTCTATTGATGCCCAAAAAGATAAACCTAAGACAAAAGCAAAAGGTAAGCCCAAACTAGTTCGAACCGGAGGTACCGGAGCAGGATTCAGAAGAGCCGTTCAAGCTTGGTATACGTCCAAATGTCCTAAAAGTCTCGCGACTCAAATCGTCAAGTATCCTAATCGTCACGGATTTAGTCATGGTGATGTATTGTCATTAGCACATATTAAGACCACTAGTCGAAAGAGAAATTGTATCGAAACCCAGAATGTAACAGATATCATCCCGATTGCCTGTCAGGTTTCACTGGCATTTGCTGTAGGTGGACTCCAACAAGCCAAAATGATTCTACTCGATTGTATAGATCGAGCGATCGATATCAATTTCAATACCGATACCAAAACCAATATCTTTGATGCTTTGAAAATATTCGCATTTTTATGTGCAGTCGATAGAGCCAAACAAGAGTCGACTTCTGTCCCTTTAGTATGTAAACTGATTCGAATATTCGGTCTCACCCGAGAGATGATCTCTAATACCAAACTCAATACACTTCCCGTTTTACAAGCTCTGTTGGTATCTACACCATCTGATCTAGAAGAATTGTGTGGGGCCCAAGCATATCTACTCAAACATCATCTACCTTGTCACACTCTGATCGACTCTTTGTTTCCCTTTACAGATCTAACATTAGAATCATCAGAAGAGATTACAACCACAGTTATCCCCATCGAGATAGGAATGCCGATCACGGCATTGATTCGTAATCTCAACAACTTAACGAGTTCCGGGATGTTTGATGATAAATCTACAGATCTGATCAAAGCCCTAACGACACATTTAACGAATGAGAATGTTCTTCATAAAGGTCTTGTTCATCCGATCAATCTATTCAATGCGTGGGCCGTGTACTCTCAAGGTAAGGGTTTCCTCGGATCCAAAACATGGACCCCTGTTAAAGAGATCTCTGATGCTGTTCTAGAAGCAGTTGAGATCGCATTCAAAGGTCTATCAGGTTTTGATGTTTCGGTGGCATTTCTGATGGATGCTTCTTCATCGATGAGTAGTCCGGGTTCGGCTCCAGGCATGCCGTGTCTAAAGGCTCTGGATATTGCAGTATTGTTGATTTTAACACTTTATAGGGCCACTGCTAACTATGCATCGATGTATGGTAAACCGATGCCCAACCATTCTGTAGGTTATTTCGGTGGGAAATCGTGCTGGTTCGGCGGTAGATCATTTTCTACAAATACTTCTACAAATACTTCTACAAATACTTCTACAAATACTTCTACAAATACTTCTACAAATACTTCTACAAATACTTCTACAAATACTTCTACGAATAAGAATCTCAGTCTTAATGACACTACTATCGTAGAAAAAGCATCATCATTCAAAGATGTCACTAATAAGTTCAGTCCGACCATGACCTTTCAAGATGCCAAGATAGCTTTGGGTAATGGGGATCATATGGGAATGACCGATATCGGATCCGCTCTATGGTCTTTAATAGGTAGATTGAAAAGATCTCTCGATATTGCCCGTATATCTAAGACAGTTAACACCGTATTTGAACTTGATGGTTATTATGAGTTGTTACTACTTGTTACGGACAACGATGTAAACTCCGGTGATCAACCGATGGATGTACTTAGTCTGTATTGGAATCTCGTATCAGAAGCATTTGATTCATTGCCCTTTAACAAGGACGGATCTCCATCAAATCCAAGTGATCTCTTCAACAGGTACATCCCTCGTTTAGTGATAGTTGCGACACAAGGCACAAATATAACAATAGGCGATCCTAGAGACAAACGTATTCTAACCATCTCGGGCTTTGATGCGAGTGCACCGACTCTTATTGACACCTTCATTAAACAAATTTAGCAACCTCCGAATATCCGTAAGATTGATTCATGAACTTAAAATGGTCGTTACTGACACGTTTAAATATCTGTTTATCGCCCCCACCATTCATTTCTTTAACAGCATCTTTTATATCTTTATCTTGAGTCGAGATAGTGATATATGCTTCATCATTATCAGTTGTTTTTTTGACAACCACATCATCACCAGTTGTACTGATGATCTCTAGAATAAAACGATAGATCTCCTCGGGTTTACGTCTACCTAGATATACATAATCTTCACCATTGATTGTTATCTTTATGGCTGGATATCCAAACTCTCTTACATCCTTGCCTTCAACAGTTCTTAGTTCTGGTATTAAGGAATCGATCTCTGATGCCTCAATCCTACTAAATTCGATATTTTGTGTTGCTTCCGGATCTTTTTCCATTTGTTTCCATACAGGATCAAACTCATCACAGTATGAACATGCATGTGAATAGAACAATGTGATGATGATTGGTTTTTTTGTATCATTTGTATCATTTGTATCAGTAGACGACATATGATGTATCTATATTATACATATAAATAGATACCAAAAAATATTGATGTTTCGATTAGTATGAGACTCGGTTTATAATACATCATACATCATACATAATACAACATACAACACACAATGACGTATCTACTCAACACTACGACCGTTAGGACTGACGAACTACAACATCTTACAACACACATCATCAGATACGTCGCAGGAGGTCAAGATGAACTGGATCAATCTATTATCTTACGGCTGCTCGATCTGATGAATATTACAGGATTTACCACACCAGACATCGATCGTATTATTACATCTTTTGTAACGATCAAAGCCATCTCTACATGTCCTGTCAGTATCTGGAAATCTGATGGGAAAAAGCAGTCTAATACGACATCTACTCTGGGTGATCTTCTTGTTAAAACTCTCGATAATGATTATCACACTGTTACAGAACAATGCAAGATGTTTGATCCTGTGACCAAAACATGTAAACACAACAATCCTCTTACCGAAACATCCAAACATATTTTCAAGTGCGATTTTCATCTTCATGATTCGGTCAGTGTTCATCTAGTCTTGGCTGGTATTCATAATGGTTTATGGGGTATTCATACAAAACTATCCGATTATGATCTAATGAAGGTTGTATTGTTCGGTCTGTATCATGACATAGGGAAACCATTAACTGTCGAGACATATGAAGCAAAGAATTCTCTGATGACAGGTTTCCCGGCACACGGCGAGATAGGATCGATGTTGTTCCAGGCACACTTTTCTCCATATATGACTAGATACATCTCACAAGAAGATTATCTTAGTATTGGACGAGCAATCCTTCGACATATGTGTGGATATCATGGGGATCATACTAAATCTAACTCATACAAACGATCACTCTTGCTACTTGAACACAAAAATGTATTGGAATTGTTAATTGTTAACAGGATCGGTGATCATTTCGGCAAGATCCCTGCTAAAGGTGTTGATGAGACCCCGGAACACTTCCTGACCGAACAAACTGCCTTTTCCAACTATGTGCGAAATGTAAATCGATTTGATCTACCATTAATTCTCAAATCCAATTCAAACAAGTTTGGTGCGATTCGTCCAGACAAGATTGTAATATATCTAGTCGGAACGTCTGGTGCAGGCAAGACTCATCTGCTCAATCGGTTTTTGAATACGTATCCAGACAACGTCTCTTACATCTCCCGTGACGAGATAATCGCCGAGGTCTGTGTCGGTAAAAAGATTAGATTTGAAGGTGTTGACTACACTAATATGTACAAGATCTATGCGGCTAGTAAGAATCTATCTACTAAAAATAAAGATAATGATACGGCCAAGAAACGTTTGTTAGATGCTCAAACCGATTGGAACGAATACATTCGATTCGATCAAGCATCAGATGTTGCTAAATCATGTAGTCCGATCACGGTATTTAATTCCAACATTCAAGGTGATGTACAGAAACTCTATGAACAGCGAATACTAGACGCTTTAAAAGATTCTAAACTATTCGTAATCATGGATACATTCATGAACTGTTTTCCGAGCGCTATCGAGAACAATGTACCTCGTTGTCTCAACAGATACTTTAGGGTTCATATCCATGTTCAATCGTATCTCGAACGAACCACAACATCCATTGCAGAATCGATAGACACTCAACTTAAGATATCTGGGCCTTACGGATTAGAATGTCCGATTCATCCTGATGGGTTCAAAGGTTCACAGAAAAAGCTGTTCGCATCACTCAGCTCCGAGATAGGTACGATTGACTCTCTACCCAAGTCTACTTTTACATCGAAATTCAGACCTCATTTAGTATTTGTGTGTACTAGAACAGAAAACGGCAGCTTCGGATACGATGAGATGTTCGATTCACTCAATATTCTGACCAATATCAATACAAATACAGATACTAATACTAATACTAATACTAATACCGATCTTGAATTTAGAGAAGTTAAACCACCAAAAGTCAAGGACACATTCGGTGTCAATCCAGCAACCAAAAACATGAACATTGTACAATTCTACACTCATCTTCTCTTGAAACACAAAGGAGATCGACTAGCCATTCGTAAATATTTGTGCAAACTGGGAGCCTCTGAACATGTTAAGAATCATCGTTGTGGATTCATCCAGGATGCTATGATCTGGAAAGATACCAATACTGATACAAACTTTTATGACAAATTGGAGATTCTATCGAAAGAATGGACAAGCAGTGGTATCACGACAATATATCGAACAGCCGACGATTTTAGATCCAATCCTAAACTGTGTGAAGCGTATTCATACTCTATTGTAATCCTCAAATACTTCGATCAACACGGTGCACGATTCTGGCAGAACGTCTGGGCCAAACAGTGTCGAGGAACCGTACTATTTATAAATCCGGAATCATTAGAAGTATCAGTCATCAGCTACAAACTCCCAAGAGGTGCAGAGGTTCTAACAGGTATGGTTAAAAACAAAGGTATCGATACACAAGATATTTCAAGTAACAGTAAAAAGCTAGATATACTCGACGATGAACAGATCGATACGTGTGATAGACTATGTTCTGGCAAAGAGATCAATATGCATCTGACTTCCAAGAGTGATGGATCATTATTGACAATCAATGTGTATACCGGCAAAACGATTCAGATCATGTTACCAGTCATCAGAATCTATGGATCTGACACCACAAGACTTTGGGCCGAACAATCAATGCACTTGTCGAATAGTTCACGATTGATTGTCCCATCGACTCAAGGCGCGGTGTTCCTAACGGAGTTCATGGCACCTTATGTTACAACTTCTTTGTTAGTTGGATCTGGCATCGTGACGAGAGAACAAATAGATTCAGACTCGATAGACAATCATTTAATAGCCTGGACAAAGTTCGGTGATCAATGGATCAATAAGTTTCTAAATCTAAAATTCTTCGATGATCTAACACAAGTTCATACATTCTCATTTGAAACGATCTGTAAAAACAGACAGGGGATCTTCAATGATCACGAACACATCGAGCTTGCATGTTCTTATGATGTAGACAGATGTGTATTTGTTGGGGTGTCGATAAGTGACCATCTGTTCTATGTACCACACTCTATCTATGAGACATCATCTCACATACCGTTCGAACAACCTTTATGGTGGAATGTCGCTCATGCCAAACAAGTAGATGCAATGATCGAAGCACTGGATTCAATGTTGATGGGAAAGATTACCAAAATTGAATACTTGACGATGTTCCCTCCATCTAATAAGAATCCTGTCACAGACTTTATAGATCCTGAAGGATGGGTGGCTATGAAGATTGTTACACCTTCTACTCAAAATCTCGATCTACCACCAACAGTCTATTCAAAGATCAAGACGGAATCGTATTATCGTGCACACAAGTTTGAACAAGATAACATCCCTATTTGATCGATCTGGGAAAGACAGCCGGACATCTGTTTCCTTTAGCTTTAAAAGTGTCTAATATCTACAAATCTGATATTCTGATAGAACGTCTGAATATGATCGGTCAAGATATTTTAACATTGTTAGACTTCACCAATCCGGATAATAGAAACAAACTCGTCTCTTGTCTACCGCCAGAATTTTTAGAGGGTTTTGATCAAAGACCTTTCGATGTTCAATGCAAGATGGTTTTAAATCATAAGAAATCCAATTATGTGGATACGCTTATCCCTTTGTACAAAAATCGTTTTCCAGAACTTACACTAACAAAAACCGTCGATACCAAATCTATTGTATTCGGATTGACAATGAACCTTCAACCATGGAATTCTGGTTACGCAAATCGTATCAAGGATCTGGATGCAACAAATCCTGCTATCAAAGGACTGATTTTTGCTTTAGTAGGTGACACTGATGTCTAAATTTTAATTTATTTTTGTTGTGGTATTGGATCGCAAGTTGGTCCTGGTATCATAATGAAGGATAAATCCTTTGATGGTCTGGGTGATGGACCGACATAGAAAGAAAAATTACCACGAGTGGGTTTACAATCTACAAACAACATCCTGTAACAAAAACTGACACCACTGAGCACAAGAAATGCTATCGCAACGTAAGGTCTGAGATCTGGAGGACAGATTCCGAGTATCACCAGTCCCAGAATAACCGCACAAATAAGAGAACAGAACACCGCACAAAAGGTATTGTTCTCCAGATCCTTACTATTCATTCCGAGAAGAAAAGAGACAAAAATAGCCAGGATCATACCGTTCTCGGTCTTCATCATATCCCAAAAGTTATCATAAGTATCGTCCATTATAGTCTACTATTCCAAAATAAATAAAATTTAGTCGATTCGAATCTTCATCACATCATCATTATTTGTAACACTGTTGGTAGTGATCAAAACGTATCCTATCTTATCATCGTGAACAAACACGCCTTTAATCTTGCTAAGGTTAAGTGATCGGTATGTCTTTGCAACATCGATGATGTCTGCAACAAGTTTACCGTGGGTATCCTTATTATCCAGATACAACTTTTCAACAGTGTGTATCACTTTATTATCTGATATAGCATCTTCGATATCGATAATAAGACCAATATCTTCTATTTTAATCTTAGGATGTGTGGTGTAGGATATTCTATCTAACAGTTTTTGTTCGGCTTCGGTGATAGTTTTAGGTTGAGGTTGAGTTTGAGTTTGAGTTTGAGACTGAGGTTGAGATTTATCACTAACGGTATCATCAGATTCCTCGGAAAAAGAAGTGTCATCGTCATTATCATAGTTTGTGATACGTTTATAAATCAGTCCGACAAATGATAGACTTAAGACCCCAGTAGACACATAAGATTTCAACCAATTTGGTATCCAATCGGATACTTTATAACCGATCATCGCACTACCCATACTGATGGGAATAGAATAGCCGCGAGGATACTTTATCAGATTCGATTTTTTCAAAATCACCATCGTCGCCACAAAACATGAGACCATAATACCTTCGCGTGATTCTATGTACTCTTTGAGCGAATATTCCATTTTTATGTATATTTTTAACTCTACTTATCAAGGTTAACAGTATCAGATATTTAATATTCAACTTTTACAGATTAGATATATGGGGCCATCTGATAGATGGTCTTACCGGTATCATATCTGTTGTTATTGTCACTATTACCGCAACTATTCATGTGTTCATTAAACATTCGAGCTCCGATTGGATAGGTCTTATTGTCGTTGCAAGGAGTGTATCCACCTATCATAAAATACGCAAATAACAAAAACAATACAGCACATGTTACTTTTACAACTATTTCGGCGGTCAAAGGCATTTATAATACGATCGGCGGTGGAATCGATATAATAGATGATGACAAGAATATTTTATCATACACATCATAAATATAGCAACCATGAATAAAGCTATGAATAAAGATACATTGTTCAGTAAGGTAGTGTTAATTATCTATCTATTCATCATTCTGTATCTCCTAACATTAGAAGACATTAACCTGTATATCAAAATAATTCTCGTCATATCCTTTTTTGTTTTTGCATATGTTGATGTTCATTTGAATTATGTTCTACATTCATCAGAAGAGGGTTTTGATATTGACTTGACAAAATGTGTCGAAAACGAAGAGTGTAAGAAAAGTATGACTCCAAAACAAAAAGAGATAATAAAACTAAACAATAATCGATGCAAAGAAGGTAGATTCTATGTAGATTGTCACAGTTGTGGACGAAACATAATAATTGACGACAGATTAGATGAGAAGATCCATCGATACTATCAAAAACAAGAGATGTGTATGAGTCCATGTAAGAAAAACATCGAACGAAAGATGAGCTTTTTTAATGATCACTTCATCGATAAAAATCAGATCTTTTGTTACGATTGTTTGATGAGTGCTTCAGATAAAAATGATGCCTATTATCAAACATACGGAAAAGACACCTATGCCAAACCTTACGACGGAACTTATCTGTTCTGGCCTAAACTTAGTGATCCAGTTAATGGACCTCCGTATGTACATAATTGATCAATTACAGACGGACCCGAACTGTCACTACGCTATCGTTGTCGATCTTCTGTAAATCAGTCGTACTTACATCATCGTCGGAATCAACGACCTCTTCGAAAGTCATCATCAAGAGCTGTTCACCTTTGGCATCAGGATAATTTCGTAAGATCAGTTCGCGTAAAGTGGTATCTTCTGCATCACTTTCCATGTTATTCGAATACAGGATACCATGATCACTCATTAAACAATCCATATTCATTCGAACCGATGTAGGTTTATTGTTGACTAATTTTGTTATTAATACATCAGACCATGCATCAATCACAGACTCTAAGTCGGTATCAGCATCGATATCGATTCTTGTCCAGATACTATGATAATATCCATCGATGTTAGTTAGTTTGGCCGGAT
>Ga0302280_1002057_pt1 | contig 15891 bp, 13 predicted proteins | sample III_Fen_E1_1_FD_198771 | JGI IMG/M metagenome (GOLD analysis project Ga0302280, IMG submission 198771) | Peat permafrost microbial communities from Stordalen Mire near Abisko, Sweden - III_Fen_E1_1 | ecosystem: Environmental > Terrestrial > Soil > Wetlands > Permafrost | place: Sweden: Abisko... | reverse complement strand
CGAATACACGTTGTGTAGAGTATCAAAATCCTCTTTCTCTATTTGACGTAACATTTCTGCACCACTATATGTAGCACAAAAGTTCTTGTCAAAGACTAGCTGTCTCACTTCATTTCAAACTACTATTTAGACTCCGTCACCATAGTCATCGCTGACCTTAGGCGATCCCGCGTTTTTTAAATTCTTGCCTCCTATGGTTAATTCAGAAACTTAGGAATCAACCAACGTTATTTTAGGTTTACTACGTGTGCCACTATTCGTGGTTGACGACAACCTTCTATGATTAATTGAACTTCTACCAGATCCAATTAAAAGGTTATTAAGAGCTGCGTTCACTGATCTCTTAGGATGATACCATTTCCCATCTGTAATTTTGAAAACCTTGATAACATTATCTTGGGAAAGATCATACCCCTTCAGTGTAGAAGAGACTTTCCTTTTAATGAACATGTTACACTACCTTAGTCTTTCAACATCAGATAAGTTCATTGATTTAAGATCTATTCATAGAAAATCTATTGCTTGGATACAACAATAAGCAAGTAACAAACGACACGGCGCACGTAAAAAATATCACTCAGGAATTATAGATTTTGGCATTACAAAAGGATCAGCCGGAATATAATTATCAGGATTACCCACAACATCACTATAAAAAAATACAAATATAAAATAAATAATAACAAAAATATGTAACCCTAACCAATCTTTAATGATAAATAAGGGGTATAAATTAACACGCTGTTGAATTATATTAACACCTACTTCAGATAGATTTGATCCACCATTTTTATGAACTACAAACATATGTAAAACATAAAAAATTACTAAAAACCCAGATAAGATAAAATGCAATAAATAAAAACGCATCAATGCAGGATTTCCAACAACAGGTCCTCCCCACAACCACCCTACTAATGCATCACCAACCCCAGGTACCACAGATAATAATTTACAAATAACAGTTGCTCCTCAAAAACTCATAAACCCCATGGTAATACATAGCCTAAAAAGCAACACCCACCATTAAAACAAATAAAAATAACCCAGAAATTCATGCATCTCAATTATCCTACGAATATCGCTTATAATATAAACCCCTAGAAATATGCATATACACAGATAAAAAAAAAAATGAAGTCCCATTTGCATGCATATCCCGTAATAATCACCCATAATGCACATCACGCACAATATGTTGAATTAAGGAAAAAGCTAAATCCACATGAGGTGTGTAGTGAAAACTTAAATATACCCATTATAACTTGCAACATTAAAAAGAAGAAGCAATAAACCCTCAATTTCAAAAATAACTTAAAATCCTTAAAACTATCTTCCTCATCATTTTTCACATCACTTTAACAATTAAGTCTTACCAATTATAAAACAAATACACAACCAAAAAAAAAAATGCCCTTACCTCATATAACCTCGCCTAAAAACTAAACTACCATATCCCACTAATTTAGCCTATAAAACATTATATGCAAACGCCAATTGTGATAAAACTATAACGTCAACATTTGACTGATTTAATACTGTATCAATTGCTATTGATGTTTTACCAGTTTGTCTATCCCCAATTATCAATTCTCGCTGACCCTTTCCTAAAGGTAAAAGACCATCTACACCCAATATACCAGTTAACAATGGCTCATACACAGGTTGACGATCTATAATCCCAGGAGCCTTTAATTCAACATCCCTTAAAATTGAACCAAACTCACGTGATAAATCATATATCAACCTACCACCTAAATAACTATCCTTATTAACTAATTTACCCAAGGCATCAAAAACATTACTCAACATAAATGGATCAACTACAACATTTAACATTGCAAACAAACGATATAGTTTATCACCCATCTTCAAAACATTATCTGTAAACATAACAACACCAGTTCACTTTTCTTCTAAATTTAAAACCAACCCAACATTTCCATTTAAATCTGCAACCATTTCTCCAGAAGTAACTCTACTCAACCCCCAAACCTTAACAATTGTATCCTTAACTGAAACCACAACACCAAAATCCCCTACTGACATCAATCAACACACATTTAAAATTTACTAAATAAGTTACAATAATTCAATAAATAATATACTCAAAACTTAACATAACATAAATTAAAATTTTATCTCCTTATCAAATTAAATAAATTAGTATACCCGAACATTTATAATAACAATTAACTTTTACCAATACTACAGCTCATGCGACACACACACTAAAAAACACAATACCTTATTCTCTCAAACCTTAAAAAATTAAAAAAAAAATTAAAAAAAATCAAATAAAATAACTTACAGAAAAAAAAAAATTTATAAAATACCTATCACGATACAAATAAAATAATACACTATAAAGTTGACGAGCAGAATCTTTAAAAATTAAAGTTAAAATTTGCTCACAAAAAACTTTATCAAATAAAAATAAATTTCAACATATGCGATAAAATATATGCCCCCCGATAAATAAATAAATAAAATTAAATAACATTCCTGAATAACAAAATGTATAAAAATAATATATTCAATTATATTTTAAAAATTCAACTCTATAAAAAACTTTTTTCAAAATAACAAATACAATTAAACCAAATCACATAAAATATAATGGCACTAATTTTAATGAAAATCATATACTTCCCTCATATAACAAAAAAAATTCGTAGTCAACTGAAGAACGCACCAACCGACCTATATTTACTGAAACAGAATCTACTAAAAAATCTGAACCAATACCAACAAAACCATCTTTAAATAATCACCCAGAAAAAATACTAGCAACAGCTAATATCAACATACCAATCAACATAAAATTTGAATAAACTTCTCGCACTAAACAATAATAACCCCTAAAACCATTTGGAATTGATAAAAACACATAATAAATCAATCGAATTGAATAAAGTGCTGTAAAAAAAACCGACAATACAGCTATATGATATACAAAATTTGCTCAATAAAATGGCAATACAGCTAAAAAATCTAAAATATAATCTTTTGAATAAAAACTAGATAAAAAGGGCAACCCCATAATTGAAAAGGAACCAACAAAAAAAAATGCATAAGTTAACGGAAAAATCCGAAATAAACCACCAACTTTACGCATATCTTGCTCTTCACAAAAATTATGAATAATAACTCCTGAACTTAAAAATAATAAAGCTTTTCCAAACCCATGATTAAGACAATGAAAAAAAGCAGCAGAATAACTTGATATACCACAAGCCATCACCATATACCCCAACTGTGAGCAAGTTGAATAAGCAACAACACTTTTTATATCATTTTGAAATAATGCTGCAATTGAAGAAACCAATATTGTGCAAACTGCAACAAAAGATATAAATAATTTAACAAATAGTGCATACTCTAATACAAATGAAAACCTAACCAATAAGTAAACCCCAGCCGTCACCATTGTTGCTGCATGAATTAAAGCCGAAACAGGCGTAGGACCCTCCATTGCATCCAATAATCAAACATGCAATCCCAATTGAGCAGATTTACCAACTACACCAACAAATAAAAAAAAAAAAATTATATCTAAAACTGCAACCTCACCAAATCCAAAAATATTAAAAACCGATGACGCATAAAAAGGTAAAACTTGATAAATTACAAAAAAATCTACTGATTGAACAAAATAATAAATTAATGAAATTCCTATCAAAATTCCTATGTCCCCAATCCTATTATATACGATAGCTTTTAAAGCTGCCTTATTAGCCTTAACTCGTACATTTCAAAAACTTATCAATAAATAAGAACATAAACCCACACCTTCTCACCCAACTAAAAAAACACACAAATTTGCCGCTGTAACTAAAACAATCATAAAAAACGTAAACAAAGATAAGTATGCTAAAAATCGAGATTGATATGGATCATTATACATATAATTTAAACTATATACATGCACAATAAAAGAAACACAAGTCACTAACAACAACATCATAATTGATAAAACATCAAAAAAAAACATTCATGAAACTAATAAAGTACTTGATTTAAACCACACACCTAAATTAAAAACCAAAACATCAAACTGATTACAATAAAACAAACCCAACAACAAGGACATCCCAAATAATAACATTGAAAACAAACCAGAAAAAAAAGAACTACCCCGAACTCCCAATAAACAACCAAATAACATAATATTTAAAAAATTTAACAAAGGAACTAAAAAAATTAACACACACACTATTACCATACAACACGCTCTATATTAAACTAACAACCAATCTCTCTAAAAAAGACAAATAAATCCCCGGAAAAATTCCAGTTTGAATTGAAAAAAAACCAAAAAATAACAACACCATAAACTCTAAAAAAGTTAACGATGGATTACAAGAATAATTTATAATTGGATTTTGTAAATTTATTCCAAAAAATACCCGTGTGTATAATAACAATGAATAAATTGCCGAAAAAAAAATTGATATAATTGAAATTACACCTATAAAAAAATCTTTTTGAAACAATGATAACAAAATCAAAAATTCACCAATAAATCCACCCGTACCCGGAAAACCAAAATTTCCCAAAATAAAAATAAAAAAAAAACTCGCCATAACGGGATATATATGATACAACCCTTGATAATAATAAATAAGACGGGTATTATGCCGCAAATATATCATACCCACCACAATAAATAAAGCACTTGAAACTATCCCATGTGTAAACATTAAATAAATTGAACCTAAAATCCCATTAACAGAAAATGAAAACAACCCTAAAGATGCAAAATTCAGATGAGTCGACCTAAGCCGCTCTCAAAGCTGTACGTGCGCATTTAACGCATACAGCTTGCACTCCCTATGCGTGTAAACATTAATATATCGATTTAAACGTCCCTACTTTTTTAAAACAACCTTTAAACAGCTTATCCCATTCATATTACAATATTTATTATTACAATAATGAATTTTTACTTTTTATAGTAAATTTATCCAATCTAAACCTATGAATACTTAAAAACTGATCATACCCCGACTTAAAGTTAGTTACTCACTCTCTTCTAACTAATTCTACAAAACTTTGAACCAATTTTACCTTCAATGACTCTCCATATAATTGTTTAACCCACAATACTGATTTCCCATGCTTCCTTGCAATAGTTTGAAAACAAGATAATCTCAAACTATTCACCACATTTTTTACTCGAACTAAATTATCAGAAGGCCTAAATCAATTTAATATCTCCCATATTAACAAATTATAATGTTGAACTATCTTCAAATCAGATACCAACAACAATCTCTTACACCCACACGGCTTATTAATCCGAGAATGAAAATATCCCCCTTCCCTCAGCTTAGACACAAGTTCATATATTGGAGTTAAAATACGAACATTAAATTTTTGCACATTCTCTTTTAATTTAACTTCAAAAACTGCTAACTCCTGCTCCTTTTTATAATTCTTAACCAAAATCTGATATAATTCATCTAACCTCTTAATATATGATTCAGTCGCTTCTTTAATTAAATCTACAATAGAACCATCCATAGACATAGCACTCAACGACATCAATGCAGACTTCAATGCGGGTTCTATATGCCTACACCCAAGGCCTATCATTGTTGATTCCCACCGACCAAGTGCCTCATTACAAACAATACCCCCCCTATTTAAAGATTGATCAGCTAAACTATTAAAATAAGCAGCTATAACTCGACAAGCAACCCCTTTACGAGCTATAACATTTTTTCAAGAAACTCCATACTTCTCAAGCTCCACTCTAAATGTCCTTAAAATAAGACCTCTTCCAAAAGCTGCGGCTGCATTTGCAAGCCTAGCATTTAAATGAGTTAAACGAAGAAGTACACGCCTCTTATGACGCACTATGCTTTCGTGTTTAGTTCTTTTTTTTTTAGTCCTAAATTGAAAAGAAGATAATTTTATATCATAATCAATAAACCTAATTTTTTGCCCATCACAATGAACTAAATTATCCCTTTTTATTTTCAAATGCAAATTTTGTTTTAAAAAATTATTAATCAACAATCTAATTTCTTCTGCAAAAACTTTTGGACCAACTACGCCTAAAAGAAAATCATCCATATAACGCACATATTGAATATACCTCTCCATACCTCTTACATCAAAATTTTGTAACTCCTCTGCTAACTTTGTAAATTGAAACTTATTTTTTATACGCGAATACTTTCTAGCCACCCCCGCATCTTGAGAAGAAACCACAACATTATATCTACTTTGCAATCCCTGAATAAATTCATCCAACTCATTTAAATACACATTAAATAAAAATGAAGCCAATAACCTTTTTTTTTCAAAAATACTCTCAACATCAATAATACCTGCATTCATCATTTTAATGATCTCCTTTCAATAACGATCGTCTTTTACAATTTTCCGTAAAATATTTCCAAGTCGATGCCGATTAATATTATCAAAACCTCTTTTTATACTATACTCCAACACCCATACTGTGTTTTGACGTCACCCCTTAATTTGACTTAATGCAGTATGCGCAGATCTTCCTTTTCGAAATCCATGACTTGAATTCAAAAATATTTTCTTAATAATTCACTGCTTCTTAAACATTCGTCCCCTTACTTTCTTTTTTTCGCATATTGGTAATGTACAATACTCAGTAACTTCAACAAGCACTCATTTTCAAACACCTTCATACAAAAGCTCAAGACCATTTAATAAAGCTCTTTCAATAATTTCCACACGAATATTAATTGCAGTTGACAATTTTTTTTCTGCTCCACACGATTTAACTACCCCAGCTCTCCGCATATGTGGATATCTAAAAGTACCTTCAAGCAATCGTTGACTTGTTGCTACAAATCAACATTCCCTTAATCTACCCAATCCAACATTATTAGGATTTAATATTAACATCTTAGACTTACCCTTAATCTCCATATAAGCTCTCTTAAGACTACCTACAGAAACAACCTTACTGTAATCGATATAATTTTTCAGGAGGGCCGACTCAGTTTCCAAAGCAACTTCTTGAGTTGAAATGGTTTTTCAAGTCTCCCCTGTGCCCCTAATTAGAGCACTCGCGGTGGTATCCACACCAAGGTCGTTCAGACCACCTAACAAACTCACACTATCTAAACAACCTGCCGAATTATTTTTCAAACGAATTGTCGACATCTTGACCTTCCCAAAGCTTAGGTTTACACTACCAAAATTATTACTAACAAAAAAGCCGTTTGATATCGTAATCACATTCTTCTGATTTGTTTTCAACTCAAGTTTTCCCCTTCACATAACAGGTACTCCCCTACAAATCAAGGGCCATATACAACCCAATACTGCATCAGACAAACCTATGCATATAATACTGCAAATTCTCCGTAGGGTGCTTCCAATATAACTAACAATAGGCCAATTATATTGCCCCTTGGATACAATTATACCTTGTTGTGAACCACACCTCGCACTATGAATAATTGAAGAATACGCAATAATTTTTTTCATATCAACTTGCGTAAAAATTGAAAAAGATATATATACAATACTAATTAAATTTAAAATATAAACAAGTGGGGTAAAAAATAAACTAGTAAGGGGAAACATCGGTATTAAAAATCTAATAAAACCAAACAAACCCAATTTTAATAATAACCCCGCCAACAATACCGAACCCTCGGTCGAAGCTTCAACATGTGCTTCAGGCAACCATATATGAAAAGGAAATATTGGTACCTTCACAGCCATCGGTATAAAAAAAAAAATTCATAAAATTTTTCTAACAAATTCTGGCAAATCCAACTCATTTACAACATATATACTTACTGAGCCATACACATATAAAATAAATATCACACCAGACAAAAAAAAAATTGAACCAAATATAGTAAACACCAATAAATAATTTGCAGCTTTAATACGATTTAGTCTAGAGCCAAATCTACCTACCATAAAATATACAGGTATTACCGAACATTCAAACAAAACATAAAATACAAACAAATCTGTAGAAACAAAAAAATAAAACAAAATCAACTCCAATATCAACAATAAACTAATATAAAATATATTTAAATTCATAGTTGACACAATTTTATTTGATAAAAATTGATTTTCTACTCCCAAAACACGAACATAATACTGCTTGAATTTCAAAAAAAAAAACTGAACAGAACAATAATTATGTAAAATAAAACATATTGGAAATAAAAATGATGTTAATAAAATAAATACCAAAGACATTGGATCTAAACATAAAATTACTGTATAAAACCCTCCTAAATTAAACCCATAAAATATTTTTCCAGGAATTACACTATACTCAAAACACAAAAATACATAAATAGTATAAAAATACACAATTGAAACAACTCAAAGCGAAATACCGTAAACAAATCCAAAATAATAATCAACACTTTTATTTTTAATTTTCCCCTTAATTGTACAAAACCAAGCCTCTATTTCAATATAATTTAAAATTTTTTCTACAAACTCTAACATATTAAAAAGTATTTGCTGTTTTATAATACCTCTACTCCCCACATCACCCTGCACTTGACTAAAATTCATAAATTTCACTAAACCTAAATTTAATAACAATGTTGTTATTAACAAAAAAAATACAAATGTAATATAATTTAACGCAAAAAATTTTACTATGCAATTTACCCCAATAAGGAACATCCAATTATAAAATTAACTACCTATCACACTCACCAAAAACCAAATCTATTGAACCAATATTTGCAACAATATCTGCAATTAACTGATTTTGTGATATATAATTTAAACCCTGTAAATGCAAAAAACCAGGAGCTTTTATTTTACATCTATACGGACGCGCTGATCCATCACTAGCCAATAATACTCCTGTCTCACCCTTAGGCGCCTCAACAACCCCGTATATTATTCCTTTAGGAACTTTCACTCCTTCACTATACTCTTTAAAATGAAAAATTAACTCTTCCATTGCATTTTTTAACCTACAACGATTAGAATTCTTACCAAAATCACATAAACTAACAAAACCCCCATTAAACAAATCAGCTAAATATAATTGCATACGACTATGATCATGGGATACGGAAATAAATTGCGAATAAATTTGACTTATATTTCAAAAATCCAACGCATCACTTTCTTCACTTAATAACATTACAACGCATTGCTGTATTATTTTTAAAGATTCACGCATTTCTAACATGCGGACTAAATACCGCGAATATGCATCACCAGCATGTGAAACAGAAACTTTAAAATCTAATTTAGAATAAGCCTCATATGGTTGAACCTTACGCAAATCTCAAGGTAAACCTGAACCTCGCAAAACTGGACCACTGAAACCAAAATCCAATGCTACCGAATTAGCAATTAGCCCGACACCAACTAACCGCGATTCCCAAATTGAATTTGAAGACAAAAGCGAATCAATAACATCAATATAGCGCTCATACTGAAATGTAAAATCATAAATTTTTTCTAATAAATCAAATGAAATATTCCTTCAAATCCCCCCAATTCGATAATAAGCTGCATGCATACGAGAACCAGAAACAACTTCATAAAATTGCAAAATTAATTCTCTAGCTTCAAATCCCCATAAAAATGGAGTTAAGGCACCAATATCAAGTCCACTTGTTGTTATACACATAATATGGTTTAAAATCCGAGTCAACTCATCAAACAAAACCCTTATATATCTAATTGATCAATGAACAGGTATATTTAATAATGCCTCCACAGCTATAATAAAACCATGCTCTTGACTCATCATTGATACATAGTAGCGGTAGTTACTTTTCTTTATTATAGATTTTCACCCGCCCCGAACCACACAAACCCCTCACAAAGTATATGGCTCTCCGGTAGAATATACATTCACCCTAAATATTCAGTTATTACTCATTATTTGCACTCTATAAAAAAAGCTTTTAGAACCATATAATAATAATTACATAAATAAAATTACTAATAATCCTAAATATTTATAATAATTATAGCACTCGTACAAAATTCATATTATTCTAAATTATTGCATTTTTAAAAAACCTTCTTTTCATAAAATGATCTTACTTTTTACAACCTAACTTTATGTTTTACAAATTTACCCTTCCCAAAATAATATGACAATAACCATAAATTCTTTGGAAGTACATTTACCCTTAAAGACTGTAATCTTGAAATATTAACCTTTACACACCAAACAACTTTTGCTGGCTCTTGCCTCACCCGAGAATGCAAATGTCAATTTAAACCTAAAGGCGAACCCCTAGTAATAAAAAAAGTATTTGCCACTCAACAAGTTCGCCGCACACCCCGATATCTAAATTTTTTAACCAATACCCGCCAAAACATTCTATCAACATAATAAGACAGATAATTCAACCTTGACCTATTAATTCCAAAACTATAATAATCAAACACAGTCATTAATATTAAATTCACCTTAAGCAAAACAGGCAATAAACTAAAATGCTTTAAAAGTAATATTGTTTCTCTCAAAACCTTCTTTACACACAAAAAGTTCTTATCTGCTATATAATTCAACACCACAGTTTGAAAAATTTTCAAATTTAAACTATTTAGCTTTTGTTTACTAAAAATAAATTTACTAAATTTCAATTCTTCAAAACAAACAATAACATAAGCATAACCAAGTCACTCAAATCTAGATTTAAAACTAAGATCTAAAATAAATGTTTTAAATTCATTAATTCTAAGCTCACCAATATTTAACACCCTATTCAACTTTTGCAAAACATATATAGACTCGGAATAATTAATTACTTTAATAATAATATCATCAGCATACCCCAGTATAAACCGAGTAACTTGTATCCCATGCAATTTATTTTTAAAATTTAACACAACAAAATTTGAAGGAAATACAAAATTATTATTATTAAAAAAATTTTGCAAACAATAATTCAATATAAAATTACAGATAACGGGACCAAAAAAAGATCCATAAGGAACACCAGAAGTCATTTTAACTCGTAACTTTTCTAACCCCCCAGTTTTTACACACCTTATCCACCTTACTAAAAGTTTACAATATTTTTGCGGAAAGGGAAACTTATTTATAATAAGTTTATGTGATAAATTATCAAAACAATTCACAATATTTACTGATACTAAAAAATAACAAGAAGTATCACTTTTTTCAATATTATTAGTTAAAAAACCAACGGCCTGCAAAGCAGAACGACCTTTACGAAAACCATAAAAATGCTCATGAAGACTAACATCAATTATAGGGTCAAGCAATGTTAAAAACTGCAACTGCAAAATATGATCAACGATACTACTAATTCTCAATATTATAACTTTAGAAAAATCTTTTTTTAGCATCTCAACATAATGCACTCCCATCTTCTCAGAAAAATCCAAATTTTTAGGATGCGTCTTTTCTAATAACTCAAAACATTTCATAAAATTGTAAGTAGTAATTATAATTTCTTCATCAATACCGTAAATATTACAAAACGCTCTAGTTTTAACCCTATCGATAGAATATAACCTCACAACTAATGAAAAACAAAATAACTCAACAAATTTTAGAGATATTTGCATATTGCCTAATGAACTTTGATAAGCAATAATTTCCTGTAAAATGTTCTCTACAGTAAAAACTACTCTCTTTTTTAAAGAAATATTAGTTAAAGGTCATATATTTTCTTTTATAAACACTAAACATTCTGCATTCAAAGATCTAATTATAACTTTTACCTCACCTAAAGATTTATATTTATTACTACTAAATATCTCCTTATTGTTAGTAAGTATACTAATATATCGCCGCCCCATCCACCTACTTTTATACCTTCTTTTTACAAACATTTTATAACCTTTACAGAAACTACAAAAATTCCGAAAATTAAAAGTATCAAATATTAAATTACCCTTAAAATTCACCAAAATTATTCACATACCTATTTTACTTCTAAAATTTGACCAAAATATGCCGTTTGCCACTATATATATATATATATAAAAGATGCAGTTTACTTCTTTCAACATCTGACTCATGTTTATTAAACACCTTCTTCTTATAGCAAAACTATAAAAAATACAGGTTGAGTGGGTCATACGGTGCATTGAATTAATTAATTATCTCATATGCATCTAAAGTCTAGGCTGACTTCAAAACATTCGTGTACACTTACCTGGACAAAAACATGTTCAATTTGGAAGTTCTCATTTGAATTAAATTCATCACAAACTAAGAGTTCTGAACAACAGAATATACTCCTGCAACAATTTGCAAACTTTACTTCAGGCGCACTTTTTATATTCTAAAAATACATAAACATTTCAATTTCCCATCCATCTAATCTGTCAAAATAAGGAACAACTTGCAAATATGATTTACTTTCAATTAATTTCTCTGTACCTCTATGTAAAAATCCTATATGAGGATCAACAACTTTTACCATTTCTCCGTCTAACTCTAATAATAAACGCAAAACTCCATGCGCAGCAGGATGTTGTGGACCAAAATTTATTAAAATATTTTGTGTTTTCACTAAATTTAACTCTCTATTTACCCTTAAAAAACAATTTTTCAGATTTTTTATTAAAATTATTAACAGAAAAAATTGAAATACCAATCACTGTCTCCGCTGTAAATGTACTTAACAACAACAAAATAAAAATTAATCCCGTTATATCCTCATGAACAACAGAAAAAAATATATTTAAAAAAATTATACTCACAAATATAATTTCCAAAAAAACGATTATTCTTATAATATCATACAGTATATTATATTTACTCATACAAACAACCAATAATAATTGAATTCCCAATAATGACAAATATAACAAACTAGAACAATTTCAAGAAAAATCAAAAACTTGCACTAACATACTAAATACACTTATCATATCAACCCAACCAATGCTATAACGATAACCATGCATAACTTTGAATAAATTACCGTCAATAATTTCAACTGTTATTTTAACAACCCCAATAAGAACAACAAATAATAAAAAAATTGAAATTATAAATGGTAAACTATATATAACATTTATAGAAAAAGCTAAAATTCATGAAGTTGTGTAGTCAAACACATATTCAATAGTTACATAACCCCCATTTATGGCTAAAACTACCGGAATATCAATTAATGAAATCTCAATTCCCATAAAAACCTTATCATATAAAAAGCATAATGAACCATCCTCAAATATAATAACTAAACTCAAAAAAAACAAACTTGAAAATACAAATAAAAACAATAAATTACCACATCCTGCAAAACTACTCCGCATATTAAAACGAACAAATTCTAAAGATTTATCACTTTCTAAAAAAAACAAAACAAATAAAAAAACTACTAACACCCCCCCCACATATAACAACAACACACTCAACGCTATCAAATCTATACCAATATGAATTAATAACAAAAAAACTAACAAAAAAATAAATAACAAATAAAATAAACAATAAATAGTAAAATTTACTCAAACAGTAAAAAATACTAAACTACAAAAAAATCCAATAAAACTTAATAAAAATATTAACACTAAAAGCTTTTATTATAACCACAACTTAAAAAGAAAAATTATATCAATTAATCACACGAGTTAAATACTCGTACAAAATCCCTAACAACAAAAATAAAAAAAATGGAAACATGGTATAGTATAAAAAATAAAAAGATTCAAAAATAAAAAATTTAGAAATTAATATTCACGGAAAAATATATAAAACTTCTAAATCAAAAATTAAAAAAACCAACAATACTCGAAAATATTGCATATTCAACACTCAATGTGCATCTAAAATTAATGATTCAAAACCACATTCATACAAATCTAATTTTATAATACTGAATTTTTTAGACAGTGTATTTGATAAAAAATAAAAAGCAAATAATAAAACTAGCAAAAAAAATATTGATACATAAATATATACACAATAGTAATAATAGTCTACATAACGATAAGCTTCTAAGTAGTAAATAAATAAATTATTTGCAATTAAAATAAATCCTGAACAACCCCAACTCATTATACAATATATTGAACTCTCACTATATAGACTCATTAAAACAAATAAAAAACAAAATAATATAAAAAAATAAAAAAAAAAAAAAATCAAGATGAAAAAATTAAAATATATTTTCAACAAAATTCCAATAAAACATCATAGCGCATCCGAGGTAACGTTGCCCTAACCCATATAATATTATACATCATAAAAAAAATTCCAGCAAAAAAAAAAAAATAAAACCGTTGACTTAAAAATACAATATTAAAAATAACACTCATTGTTCCCATATTTAAATACTCTGCTAAAAAAAAATAAGCAAACGGAATTGCCCCATACTCTACATTATAACCTGAAACTAACTCTGATTCTGCTTCAGGCAAATCAAAAGGTGATCTATTAGTTTCTGCCAATATACAAATAAACATAAGAAAAGATATTGGAACTGTATAAACATAATTAATAATACCCGAATTTCACTGACTTATGAAAATAACAGAAAAATTAAAAGTCCCATAAATAAATATAATAGGAATAATCAACAAAACCAAAACAACTTCATATGAAACTAGCTGAACAACGGCTCTAAGTGAACCTAACACTGAATACTTACTCACACTTGATCAACCTGACAAAAATAAACTAAAACTTGCAACAGAAGCTAAACACCATACTCATATAATAGAAAACTCGGAATCAAAAAGAGCACCACTCATATTTAATGGTATAAAAGCCCAAATAAAAATACTAAAACTTAAAATCAAAAAAGGTGCAACCAGAAAAAAAAACCGTAATGAACCCCGAGGCAAAATAAATTCCTTATTTACCAATTTTACTGCGTCTGTAATAGGCTGCAAAACCCCATAATAACCGACATCATCGGGCCCATTCCTCAATTGTATTGCTGACATAACTTTTCGCTCATATAAAGTAAAAAATGCAACAAACAACAAAATACATAAAACATACAATGTAAAAGAAATAATGGGCTTTAAAAAATAAGTTAACTGACAAACTCAAAATAAGAACATATCTCAACATTTACACACAATTTTTAAAGTCAACTACCACACACAAAACACAAACCTACATTATAAATCAAAAATAAAATTTTTAAATTTACCTTTACCCAACACAAAAAATTATCCTCAATAATAACAACAAAATATAAAAAATTAATATATAATAAAAACTCTACCATTAAAAATAAAAATAATCACATTTGAGTACACCCATAAATACAAAAATCTAATTGTGGCATCAATTTTAAACTAAATACAAAAATTTATCCAAATAACTACTATATAATAATTCAACAAACCCACTAGTCGGATAATCCTTTCTTAACGGAAATCACTTAAACCCATAATCTGTTAAAATCCTCCTCAAATTTTTATGACCTAAAAAAATTATTCCAAACATATCATACACTTCTCTCTCTAATCAATCTAATGAGCTATACTCCCCCATCTGTGATACAACTAACTGCTTATCATCTAAAAAATAACAAATAACAATACGCTGAATATAGCTATAAGATAATAAAACATATATAACAAAAAACCTTGGAACTTGATTAAAATAATCAATCACAGTAAATTCAACAACACTTTTAAATCTAAAAAACGATGAAATTGACACAAACTTGAAAATATTACCCCGTTTCTTGCCGATATTAAATGTAATATCCCCCAATGAAACAAAAATTCACACTTGATACAAAATATCAAAAAAAATCCTTGTAACAAATTGAGGAACATATAAAAAAAACTTACTCAAAATTTGATCAATTACTCAAACAACTGCAAAATCAAAAAAATACCACAATTTTTGGTAACATCAGTTATTCAAACCGTTATATTGCTTAACATTTTTTTCAAATTTATTTTTTTTTTTTTTCATTTAACTAAATTTACAAC
>Ga0302280_1002054_pt1 | contig 15914 bp, 13 predicted proteins | sample III_Fen_E1_1_FD_198771 | JGI IMG/M metagenome (GOLD analysis project Ga0302280, IMG submission 198771) | Peat permafrost microbial communities from Stordalen Mire near Abisko, Sweden - III_Fen_E1_1 | ecosystem: Environmental > Terrestrial > Soil > Wetlands > Permafrost | place: Sweden: Abisko... | reverse complement strand
CGCCATCATACCCATATAATCGGCCTGGGCGCGGTCTTTTACACCGCCTTTTATGGCATCAATTCCCCTGAAAATATTGCCGCCACCTATTACGATACCAACTTCCACGCCTTCCTTGACAACTTTCTGCACTTCAAGCGCATAATGATTGAGGGCTTCAGAATCAATACCATATTCTTTTTTGCCCATCAGCGACTCACCGCTAAGTTTCAAAAGGACGCGTTTATATTTCATGCCACGGGGGATTTATTATGTTTAGTATTCAAATTTAGGGTTAATGCCCATCTTATTAATCTCAATGAAGCAAAAAAAAAGAGGCTTAAAAACCTCTTTTCTTTATTTTCTTATTCGCCTAAGGCAACACGCTTAAAGCTGATGACCCGCAGCCCCGGATGGGCTTCGTCCAGCATACCTTTTACGGTTTTGGACGGGTCTTTTACAAAGGCCTGGTTCAGCAGGGTGCTGTCTTTAAAGAACTTATTCAGTTTGCCCTGGGCAATTTTTTCTACCATATCCTCCGGTTTGCCTTCGAGGCGTATTTGCTCTTTCGCAATTTCAAGCTCACGGTTGATAGTGTCCTGGTTTACATCATCTTTGTCTACGGCTACGGGGTTCATTGCTGCTATTTGCATGGCGGCGTCTCTCCCGGCATTATCTATTTTATCAGATTTAGACTGGTCAAGCGCTACAAGTACACCGATACGGTTACCGGCATGGTTGTAGGCAACCACATCAGGAGCATCTATTTTAACATATTCTATCACGTCTATTTTTTCTCCGATCCTTGCTACCTGCTCATCAAGCGCATCGGCAATGGTACGGTTATCTATTTTAATAGCTTTTAATTCTTCAAGGTTTGCAGGGAGACGATCAAGAGTAGCCTTGGCGATTTGCTCAGCAAAATTGATAAAATCAGCATTCTTCGAAACAAAATCAGTTTCTGAAGTCAGTTTTATAATGATCCCTGTTTTTCCGTCATTGGTAGTTTTAGCCATTACTACGCCTTCTTTGGCTTCCCGATCTGCCCTGTTGGCAGATACTTTCTGGCCTTTTTTGCGTAAATAGTCAATAGCTGCTTCAAAATCGCCATTCGATTCTTCAAGCGCCTTTTTACAATCCATCATACCAGCTCCGGTTGTCTGGCGCAGTTTATTTACATCTGCTGCTGTAATAGCCATGTCGTTGAGTTATTGGGTTATTAAATTATTGGGTAGAGACGCCATTTTGGCGTCTCAAAAATAGCGTTTCTGCCTTATTCGCCTCTTTCTGGTCTTTCCGGTCTTTCGTTTTCGTCTTTGCCTTCAGCGTCTTTGCCTTGTTTCCTTTCGGCAAGGCCTTCTTCAATGGCGCGGGTAATGATCTCAGTGATCAAACCTATAGATTTAGAAGCGTCATCATTAGCAGGGATGCAAAAATCAACTTCATTTGGGTTGGCATTGGTATCCACTATACCAAAAGAAGTAAGATTCAATTTATGAGCTTCTGCTACTGCGATGTGTTCTTTCTTTATATCTACTATAAACAGAGCGGCTGGCAGCCTTGTCAGGTCGTTGATACCACCAAGTATTCTTTCAAGTTTCTGGCGTTCACGGGTAAGCATCAGGCGTTCTCTCTTTGCCATATTATTTACCGTGCCATCAGCCTGCATTTTGTCTATATTGGTCATTTTCTTGATAGACTTGCGTACAGTAGCGAAATTGGTAAGCATACCGCCAAGCCACCTGTCAGTAACGTAAGGCATATTTACTCTCCTTGCGGCCTCAGCTACAATGTCCTTAGCTTGCTTTTTAGTAGCTACGAACAATATCTTCCTGCCGCTTTTGGCAATATTCTTCATGGCGGCAGCAGCTTCTTCAAGCTTGGCTGCGGTTTTGTGCAGGTCTATTAAATGTATGCCGTTTTTCTCCATAAATATATATGGCGACATACGCGGGTCCCATTTGCTTTTCAGGTGGCCGAAATGCACACCGGCTTCCAGCAGGTCCTGTACATTGATGGGTTGCGGCTCTGTAGCAGCCTGCATAGTATTTTGAATAGTATCTTCCATGTCTTAATCTTAACGTTTGCTGAATTGAAAACTTTTCCTTGCTTTTTTGTGGCCGAATTTCTTCCTTTCCACCATACGTGGGTCGCGGGTCATAAGGCCCTTTATTTTTAGGGAAGCCTTTACTTCAGGGTTTATTTCTACAAGCGCCCTGGATATAGCGAGCCTGATAGACTCTGCCTGGCCGCTAAGCCCGCCGCCCTTTACGTTTACTTTAACATCATACTGGCCGGTAGTGCTGGTCAGTTCAAAAGGCTGCTCTACGAAATACTGCCATACTTTTGTGGCGAAATATTGCTGATAGTTTTTGCCGTTTACAAGGATGCTGCCGGTACCGGGTTCTATATAAGCCCGAGCTATTGCGGTTTTCCTGCGGCCTGTGGTTGTGGTGATATTCGCCATAAATTATTTGCTGTTTATCTGCTTTTTAGTGGGGTTCTGCGCGGCATGAGGGTGCTCCGTACCGGCGTATATGAATAAATTTTTCAAATATACTTTCTTCAGCTTGTTGCCTGGTAACATACCCGTTACTGCATTCAGCAATACCTGACCAGGTTTTTTGTCCATTAGCTTGGCAGGGGTGGTAAACCGCTGGCCGCCGGGGTAGCCGGTATAGTGGATATACTCTTTATCCTGCATTTTTTTGCCGGTAAAGCGTACCTTTTCTGCATTTATTACCACAACCTTATCGCCACAGTTTACGTGCGGGGTAAAGGATGCCTTGGTCTTGCCACGGATGATCATGGCGATTTCGGAGGCCAAACGGCCAACTACCTGGTTTTCGGCATCAATGATAAACCATTTGTGATCAACAGTTTGTTTATTGGCCGAAACTGTTTTGTAACTTAACGTATCCACTTGTTCAAAAATTAATATAGTATGCTCCTAAAAAACGTGGGTGCAAAGATATGGCATTTTTAGATACGTGAAACGGGTGAAAGAAAAAAATGTTGAGAAATGGTATATCTGAAGAGTAGATTTTAAATATCAAAAGGATCAAGAAGTTTTAATTCATTGCCAATTTTAAGAAAATCAGACTTATTGTGAGTTACCAACGTGCAATTATATAATATAGCCGTAGCAGCAATTATGCCATCCGAAAGCTTTATTTTTATTTTTTGCCTGATTTCTATTACCTTGTTTACTATCCACTGATTAAGATGCAATACTTCTGAATTCTTAAAAAAATCTTCGACACATTTTTTTCCTTCAGGCTACTAAAATCATAACCAAACACTTCCATATATGTGATTACAGAAACAAAAGGGATATCATTTTGCCTTGTGAAAGAAGTTTCGTTTAACACATTATTTGAAAGATAGATAACAATATTGGAATCAAACAGGAGCTTACGACCACTCATCCCTCTGTTTATTTTGCCATTCCAACGGATCCTTGATTTTTGCGAAAACCTTCAGTTTACGCATTTTATCAAGCGACTTACTTAAACCTTTCATTGTTTTTTCAGGATGGGGCTTTGAGATGGTATCATTTTCAATCACTTCCATATCAAAGCGTAATGCTTTTAGCAGTGCTAAGATAAAGCCTGCATTTTTTTCCTCAACTTTGATCTGAAATGTTTTCATTTTACAAGTTAACGGCATAGATTTAAAAAAAAATCCAAAATCTTTACCTTAATTAATTATTTAGCAAAAATAATTAATTAGTACGGGATATCCAATAGTGGCCATTGATTGTTAATACGGGAAAATTATTAGATTTGAATTAGCTTTAAGATTGAGTAAAATAATGAGTAAAACTGTAATTCAAATGGATATATTTGGAAATAATGAAATCCATGAAGAAGGGCGAGATAAACTCATGTTTTGGATCAAGCAACATCATGCAATAAAGGCTGGCCTTCATTTTGATCTACGATTACAGTTTGCAATTATAAAAGGAGGTGATGCCATTGTTAAATGGGCTAAGAGTTTCGTTCTTAAACCAGGGCCTTCTATGGATCCTGGCAAAAAGATACTTGCCATATTAGTGGATGACCATGAGGTAAGATTCATGAGAAGGGAGGGAACTGTACTTGAAAAAGATGGCATTGGTGCTATGGTCCACTTTGATGAGGGGTTTTTTACAATCCCTGGTTGTAAAAGTCTTTCAGAGTTTGTGAAAGCTTTCAATAAGGGAATGAATGAAGGTAACCTCTTGCTTTTATTCGATGGCTACAAAATAAAGGGCCTCTTTCGATTAAAGCGGGTAAAAAATGATAATAACAGGGACTGGGTTTTTGAAAAAAGAGCGGACGATTATGCCAGAACTGACGATATTTTAGACGATACAATCTCCATTCTATCAAATCAATCGCTGAACTATTATATGGATGAATATAAAGATCAAACGAAAAAATTATCATTATTAAGCCCTGAAGACCAAAAGAAATTTATTGGGGAAAACTACACCCAAAACTTTAAACACAAGAATTTAAAATTGCCAGACAGGCCAGATAAAATTTTACCCTAGTATAATTGCTAATTAAAGTTAACTACAGTGGCTTTTCTATCTTAAAAGTATTCATGAAGGCGGTGGTGAATTTGCCGTCCATGAAGTTTTTGTCGTTCATTATCTGGAGTTGCAGGGGGATGGTGGTGTTTACGCCTTCTATAATGAATTCTTCAAGACAACGTTTCATTTTTACAATCACTTCTTCACGGGTACGGGCACTTACGATGAGTTTGGCTATCATTGAGTCGTAGTTTGGCGGAATAGTGTACCCGGCATAAGCGTGGCTATCCACCCGCACGCCATGGCCTCCAGGCTTGTGCATATTGGTAATGCGGCCCGGGCTTGGGCGGAAATCATTGTATGGGTCTTCGGCATTTATACGGCATTCCATTGCCCATTTTTCAGGGTAATAGTTTTTGCCCGAAATAGGGATGCCTGCTGCTACAAGTATTTGTTCTTTTATTAAGTCGTAACTGATAACCTCTTCCGTCACCGGATGTTCTACCTGTATACGGGTATTCATTTCCATGAAATAGAAATTACGGTGCTTATCCACGAGAAATTCAACCGTGCCTACGCCTTCATAGTTTACCGACTGTGCTGCGGCAATGGCTGCTGCGCCCATCTTTTCGCGGAGCTCAGGGGTCATAAAAGGGGAAGGTGTTTCTTCGATCAGCTTTTGGTTCCGGCGCTGTATAGAGCAGTCGCGTTCTGAGAGGTGGCAAACGGTACCAAACTGGTCGCCTACGATCTGGAACTCGATATGGCGGGGTTCTTCTATGTATTTTTCCATATACATATCGTCGTTGCCAAAGGCCGCAGCCGCTTCCTGTTTGGCAGACTCATATGCCTTTTCAATGGCATCTTCTTCCCATATTATGCGCATTCCACGCCCGCCGCCGCCTGCTGAGGCTTTGATGATAACGGGATATCCCATTTTATTGGCGAGTTTTTTTGCTTCTCTTACGTCATTTAATAACCCATCAGACCCGGGAATGATAGGCACACCGGCTTTTTTCATGGTTTCGCGGGCCTGCGATTTATTTCCCATGCCTTCGATCTGCTCCGGCGTAGCTCCTATAAATTTAATGCCATGTAACTGGCATATCTCCGAGAATTTCGCGTTTTCTGATAAAAAGCCATAGCCAGGGTGTATAGCGTCCGCATTGGTTATTTCTGCGGCGGCTATGATGCTTGATATATTGAGGTAGCTCTGGCTACTTGGCGCAGGGCCAATGCAAACGGCCTCATCGGCAAAGCGCACAGGCAGGCTTTCACGGTCGGCAGTGCTGAAAACGGCCACGGTCTTGATGCCCATTTCCTTGCATGTGCGTATGATGCGGAGGGCTATTTCGCCCCTGTTGGCTATTAATATCTTTTTAAACATGAAAATTAGTGGGTAGTGATTAGTGGATAGTGATTAGTAAAAAACTCAAAACTGAATAACCGACCAAAACTTATTGCCACCTTCATTAAACATTTAGCATTTAAAATTTAACATTCTTAGGAGGGGTCCACCATAAAGAGTGGCATATCGTATTCTACCGGCGTTTTATCGTCCACCAGTATTTGTACTATGGTGCCGTTTACTTCCGATTCTATCTCGTTAAAGAGTTTCATGGCTTCTATAACGCATACTACCTGGCCCTTGGTTATTTTGTCACCCACCTTTACAAACACATCCTTATCAGGCGAAGGGCGGCTATAATAGGTACCGATCATAGGTGATTTTACAGCTACCAGTTTGCTTTCGTCTTTTGGGGCAGGAGCGGCTGGTGCAGGCGCCTGCGGAGCGGCAGCAGGTGCAGTCGCAATTTGCTGTGCTGGCGCTTGTTGAAAAGATTGCTGCTGCTGTGGAGCAGATATATATACCTGTTCACCCTGGGTTTTGATGACGATCTTAAAATCTTTTTGTTCGATCTCTACTTCGCTCACGCCGGACTTGGCAACAAACCGTATGAGCTCCTGTATTTGTTTTAAATCCATAATTTTATTTTTTAACACGCTCTACGTATGCTTTAGTGCGTGTGTCTATTCTTATAACTGTGTTGGTATCAATAAACAAAGGTACATTTATTATCGCACCGGTTTCAAGGGTGGCTGGTTTGAGGGTGTTAGTAGCAGTATCGCCTTTGAGGCCCTGCTCGGTATAGGTCACTTCGAGATTTACAAATGGCGGCAATTCTGCTGTAAGCGGTGTTTCTGTTTCAGCATGATATAATATAGTAACCTCCTGGCCTTCTTTCATAAATTCAACGCCTTCTATCATTTCTTCAGGGATAGATACCTGCTCAAAATCGGAAGTATTCATAAATACATAGCCGGTATCGTCTTTGTACAAAAACTGGAAGGGCCTGTATTCTACCCGTGCGGTATTTACTTTCACACCCGAATTGAACGTATTATCAATCACCCTGCCGGTTTTTACATTTTTGAGTTTGGTACGTACGAATGCCGGGCCTTTGCCGGGTTTCACGTGCTGGAAGTCTGCAATCAGGTACAGGTCATTGTTATACTCAATTACCATCCCCTTTTTAAAATCTGCTGTAGAAGCCATTTTGCTTGTCTTTAAGGGGCAAAACTAAGAATAAATTCCTAATGTGAATGGTTAAATTCCTAAATTGTTCAATTGCCGGGGATTGGAGATTAACCCATTTGTCACTTATTAACACCTTCTTAATATTGGAAGGCAGAATTACTTTCCAAAGTTTTCTATATTTGTATCAACCAAAAAAAATAACCAATGAAAAGAAAACTCTCTGCTGTAGCTTTTTATTTGTCTTTTTTCACTTCTGTACATGCAGGCAGCATTCCAAAATTTGACCATGTAGTAATTGTAATGATGGAGAACCATTCGTACAGTGATATTATTGGGTCCTCACTCGCCCCCTATTTAAATAACCTGGCTGACAGCGGAGCGCTTTTTACTTCATCTTATGCTATAACACACCCGAGCCAGCCAAACTACCTGGAAATTTATTCAGGCTCTAATCAGGGAGTGACCGATGATAATACTCCATCAAATACCCCATTCACAACACCTAACCTTGGGGCGGAGCTGATTGCAAACAGTTATACTTTTTTATCTTATTCTGAAGACATGCCTTCGGTAGGTTATACCGGGGATTTTTATGGTGAATACGCCCGCAAACACTGCCCATGGGTAAACTGGCAAGGGAGCGGTACTAACCAGACTTCATCATCGCTGAGCCTGCCTTTTACGAGTTTCCCGACTGATTTTACTAAACTACCTACTGTTTGTTTTGTAATTCCAAACCTTATTAATGACATGCATGATGGTACGATTGCAGATGGCGATACATGGTCAAGCAATAACCTGAACGCCTATGCCAAATGGGCAAAACAGCATAATAGTCTGCTTATCATTACATGGGATGAAGATGACTATAGTGCAAGTAACCAGATACCAACTATTTTTTATGGCGCCAATGTTCTAAAAGGCCAATACAGCGAAACAATTAACCATTATAATGTATTGCATACCATCGAGGCTATGTATGGGCTGAAGGCTATGGCCAACACAACTAACGTGAACACAATTACAGATGTTTGGGAAAATGCTAGCGGAATAGATGCTGCAAAACCTGAAAATACAGATATGAAGGTAACCTCCTTACCCTTCGAGAATACTTTAAATATACAATTCTCCGGCAATATAATTGCCGGGAAGGTAAACCTTAGCCTGGCAGATATGAATGGAAGAGAAATAGCTCAAACTACATTTTCTGGCATAGCTCAATACCTGTTCCATATCCCTGCCTGCCCTGCCGGGTGTTATATTTTAGTAGCTAGCGGAAACGATTTTATGCTGAAGAGAAAGGTGGTGATTGGGGAGTAGGTAAATTAAAGTAAATTACCACCCCGCCAGTTGTGTCATCTTTTCTTCAAGCCTGCCTTTAGGCAGAAAGTTCTGCTCCAGTTCAGGTGCAAAAGGTACTGGGGTATCAAGAGAAGCAATCCGCATTACCGGGGCGTCAAGATACGTAAAGGCCTCCTCGGCAATAGATGCAGCTATCTCGCCGCCTATACCGCCCGTGAGGCAGTCTTCATGCAGCACGAGTGCTTTACCTGTTCTTTTCACCGACTCAAGAACCATTTCTTTATCCCATGGCAGGAGGGTTCGCAGATCAATTATATCAGCAGAAATGCTAAGTTTTTCAGCCGCCTCCACAGCCCACTCTACCGCTGCCCCATAGGTGATTATGCTTATTTCGTTGCCTTCCTTTACCCTGCGGCCTTTGCCTATTTCTATAGTGTAGTAGTCGTCATATATTTCTTCGTGGGTACTCCGGTACAGGGCTTTATGTTCAAAGAACATCACCGGATTAGGGTCTTCAATGGCAGCATTCAGCAGGCCTTTAGCATCCATCGGGTTGGACGGGTAAACCACTTTAAGCCCGGGTGTATGGACAAACCATGCTTCATTGCTCTGCGAGTGAAATGGCCCCGCCCCTACCCCAGCCCCGGTCGGCATCCTTACTACCACATCTGCATTCTGCCCCCAGCGGTAATGGATCTTTGCCAGGTTATTGATGATCTGGTTGAAACCGCAGGTAACAAAATCGGCAAACTGCATCTCTACCATGGCCTTATATTTCTTTATCGACAAACCCAAACCAATCCCTACAATGGCCGATTCACAAATAGGTGTATTTCGCACCCTTTCCCTGCCAAATTGCTCCACAAAATTCTCTGTCACCTTAAAAACCCCACCATATTCAGCAATATCCTGCCCCATTAAAATAAGGTTCGGATATTTCACCATACTCTCACGCAAAGAATCACTCACTGCATCAACAAGACGCTTTTTAGAGGTTTTATTTGTTTTTGGATTCACCAAAAAGTTATGGGTGTTTTGTACAGACTGGTCGCCTGCATCTTTTGCCGGAATGAAAGGGGCATATATAGCGCTTAGTTCCTTCTGTGTATCCGGAACCGGAGGCGCTTCGTTTAGCACAAGTTCCAACGCTTCATTTATTTCAATCAAATATTCAGCCTTCCATTTTTCGATGGAAGCCGTGTCAAGTATATTCTCTTCAAGCAGCCAGGCCTCATAAGTATGCAAAGGATCTTTTTTTCCCCATTCTTCAAACAACTCTCCGGGAATGTATTTAGTGCCGCTGGCTTCTTCATGTCCGCGCATCCTGAAAGTCATACATTCAACAAGCACAGGTTCCGGGTTGGTGCGCATGCGCTCCGCAAGCAGAGAAATAGTCTGGTATACCTCGAGGATATTGTTCCCATCTATTTTATATCCTTTCATACCATACCCAGCGGCCCTGTCAACAAGGTCTTTGCAGTGGTATTGCTCATTAACAGGAGTAGACAGGCCGTATCCATTATTTTCGATAAGGAAGATCACAGGCAGGTTCCATACGCTGGCAACATTCAACGCTTCATGAAATTCACCTTCACTGGTTCCACCTTCTCCCGTAAATGCAAGAGATACCTTTTTGTCTTTGTTCAGCAAATGCCCCAGCGCAATGCCCGCGCCAACACTCAGTTGCGGCCCTAGGTGGGAGATCATACCTATTATATGGTATTCATTCACACCAAAGTGAAAAGAACGCTCGCGGGCCTGGGAGTAGCCGCTTGCTTTGCCCTGCAACTGAGCAAAAAGCTTTTTCAGGTCAATTCCTCTTGATGTAAAAACTCCAAGGTTGCGGTGCAGTGGCAATATATATTCATCTTCTTCCAATCCCATGGTGGCGCCCACTGATATAGCCTCCTGGCCAATACCTGAAAACCACTTGCTTACCTGCCCTTTACGAAGAAGTAAAAGCATTTTCTCCTCAATCAGGCGTGGCCTGAGCATACCACGATAGAGGTTTAGAAGCGTATTATCATTAAGGTTGCCACGGTTAAATTCCATAGAATTGATTGATATTTAGGTACGAATTTAGGGGAAAATTAAAAGGATATATTGTTAAATTGTCAAATTGTTATTAATGCGAATAGCAAAGTCCTTAATAGATTATTTTCTTCAACAATTCAACAGTTTAGCCATTTAACAGATTAACTTGCATCATGGATTTTAAGGAATTTCTCGATAGCAAAGTCGAACAATATAACCGCCCTGAATTTATTGAAAATGATCCCATTTGCATTCCTCACCTATTTAAGGAAAAGCAGGATATTGAGATTAGCGGGTTCATAGCCGCTGTTTTTGCGTGGGGCCAAAGGAAAACTATTATTAAAAAATGTGAGAACCTCTTTGAAAGGATGGATTATTCCCCATATCAATTTGTAAAACACCACTCTGAAAAGGACCTCGCAAGGCTGCTAAGTTTTAAGCACCGCACGTTTAACAGCGAGGACCTGTTTTACTTTATGGAATTCTTTAAAGATTATTATTCCAAAAATAATTCACTTGAAGATGCTTTTGCTAATTATGTATCGCCCGGGGACGAAACAATAGAAAATGGCCTTATTGGCTTCCGCAATTTATTCTTTTCTTTACCCAATTTCCCTGAGCGGACATTGAAGCATATTGCCACACCTGCAAAAAATTCTTCATGCAAACGGATAAATATGTTCCTAAGATGGATGGTGCGCAGGGATAATAATGGGGTTGATTTTGGTATCTGGCAGAAACTAAAACCTTCCCAATTGATTTGCCCGGAAGATATTCATGTAGGCAGGGTGGCCAGAAAGCTCGGGCTTATTTCGTCCTTAAACAGTAACTGGAAAACAACGCTTGAGCTCACTGCAAATCTTAAAAAACTAGACCCACAAGACCCTGTAAAATATGATTTTGCATTATTCGGCCTTGGCGTCATGGAGGGCTGGGGGAAAGAGGAGGCTTAAAACACAAAAGCCTGCACATTGCTGTACAGGCTTTTACGCTATATTAATAATTATTTACCGCATTAGTGTAACCTGGCCTTTCTGGTAGAAATTTTTGCCGTCGCGCCCATGGGCCTGCACTATCCATATATATACACCTAAAGGACAATTAATACCATCGTGCTTGCCATCCCAACCCTTGTTAATGTCATGTGTTTCAAAAAGGTTTGTACCCCAGCGATCATATATCCTAAAATCAAATTGCAGGTCAGTAGTCGGAATACCACTATAAAGAGACACAGAAACTACTTTAAAAGTATCATTGATCTCGTCACCATTTGGAGTAAAAGCATTAGGCACCCATATACGTGAAGGAATGTCAAGACATGCATAGTTAGAAATACTTGTATCTAAGCCGCCATCCGGCCCGCCAAAATTTCCTATAGCCAGCACCCGATAACAACTTACGGTATCAGGAGTATAGATTGAATCATCTGTATATGTAGTGTCAATATTTGGTATTTGGTTCGATATTGTGGCCCAATACGGAGAGGAAGGTATATGCACCTGTAGCAGATAATAGTTTACGTTATCAGCCCATGCCTGGTATCTGTTCCAGGTAAATACCCTCGTATCATGTACTATTTTTCCTGTCAGGTATATACTTGTTCCGTCATTGCTTTCTGCCTGGCTTATGTTGCCGCACTTGTCTATTACGTTTACTCTATATATGTATGACTGGCTATTTACATTTGCAGTAGCATCGTAAAAGAACAAGAACGGAGTAGTATCAATATTCGTTTTCCAGCCATTTTGCAAAGTCCACCGATCTACGCTATAGTAATTAATATTCGACTGTACACCTGACATCCAGTTAACAAATATACCAGAATTATTTACTACGGTTACATCTTTCAGGTATATCCCGCTTGTCTGGTAAACGTAAGCCGGTGCGCCTGTATCTATATTACTATACGAGATCATTGTGGTATCAAGTCCATTTATTCCTGCTACAAAATATTCATAGGAACTGTCACAAAGCGAAGGATCGGTATAAGAAGTATCTCCGGGAGCGAATGTTTTGATAAAGTTATAATGTCCATCGGCGCCTCTGCGGTATAGTTTATAACCTCCCACGCTCGCCCACCCTTTATATGGCGTCCAAACTATTTGCAAACCATTGAAATTTGGGATCTTGTTTACACTTACATTTATAGTACTATGCACTGTGCTAAACTTAGAAAACAAATCACATCCGTTTTTACCATTCAAACTGTAAGAATATGATTGAGAATCTGCCTGGGCGCTCATATCAACAAAGGAAGTATCTGTTAGCGATTTTGTGCTATCAATCAATCCGGGGGTTACATTGTTCCTGTACAGGTAGTCCTTTTTCCAGTTAACATGGTTGCCATTATTGGACCAATACACTTGTACTGTACTGCCATGAGTAGCCAAATATACCCTTGAAGTGTCCAGTGTTACATAGTCAAGCGTAGGGCTCACAGGATGTGCTGTATCCAACACATCTATATATCTATCTATCGTCATAGTATCCTCGCAGCCCAGCTTGCTTACTACCCATTCTTTTATATTATAAAAACCCGGATTAGGGAATAGGTGGCTTACGTTTTGCCCGCTGTCCTGGGCGCCTGTGCTAATAGTAGAGTCAAAATTCCAGTACCATTGTATTATTGGCGCACCGTTTTCGGTACTACTATTATCCAAAAAGTTTACGGCCTCAGTAGAGCAAATAGTATCTGTAGACCCTGAAAAATTAGCAATAGAAAAAGCAGCTTTTGGGTGCGGTATAGAATGAACCGTATCCTGTGCAGTAGTAACACACCCCGCCGATGATGTAACTATAAGCCTTACAATATAACGTCCGGAATCATATGTATGATGTGCTCTTACGCCTGTGCCTTTTGTGGTATCTGTCGAGAAACCAGTGGTAGGCACCCCAAACTGCCATGTATATGTCAATACATTGGTACTGCTGCTTGCATCAAAAAACACCTCATCGGGCGCACATGTGCTATCATTTTGCTTAATGAACACCGCTGTAGGCGGCTTATAAATAGTAATTGTAGTGTCGAAAAGAGAATAGCAGTTATTATCAGAAGTGACCATGGTTAATGGATATTGTTCACTGTCGGCTGTAGCGCTGGAGGGGTAAACATAGTCATGTTTTACAAGCGTATCTGAATTTGTATTTAAAGTACTATCTAAATTCGGCGTACCATCACCGAAAAAAAGCTTGTAATTTTTCACATCATGGCTGCGGTTTGTTATTATTATTTCAGTACTACCGCATGATCTGGAAGAATTAACATTAATACGCGGCACAGGCCCTACTATTTTTATGTAGTGGCTCCTACTCGTATCGTTGGTGCATCCATTGGCGTTGATAGTTTTGAGGCTAACAGTATAGCCTGCCGAGTCGTTGGTTTTATACTGGTGTTGTACTGTATACAGAGTTGTATCTACTATTGTGCCATCCCCAAAATTCCAAATAAACCGTTTGATATGGTCCATACTTTTGGCGCCATTACCTGTGTCGGCAACAAATGTTAATGGGCTTGTTAATAAGGCGCACCTGAGAAATGTATCTGACTGGGGGCTTACATTAAAATGCGCCGAAGGAGTACGCACAGTCACCGTGTGGGTGGTCGAACTGCCGCATGATATGCTACCAGGCTCTTTGCTTGTAGTTAGTTTAACTATATAATCTCCATCTGCGGTAAATATCATTGTAGGGTTTTTAACCGTACTGTTAGGAAAAATTTTTGCACTGGTATCCGGATTTCCTTTACTATCAGTTACACTCCACGAAAATATCGTAGGGTTCAACTGGCTGTTATTAGTCATTTTTACACTATCATGTGCACTTGGCGTCCATTTACACGGTGTAGAATCTGACTCGCTAAAACTGGCAATAGTGCCAAAATTAAACAAGCTTCCTTGTTGATATGAATAAAAGCATTCAAATGCACTGCTGCTTATTGAACATGAAATGGTATACGAACCTGTTTGCGTAAAACTAATAGATACCTTTTGTGACGAAGTATCTTTTTTACCACTTAATGGACCGGTAGTCCATTTTGCAAACGTTACACCCGCGCTAGGAGATACCTTCCAGGCATATTTCACCGTATCGTTTTTAACACTTGCAAACCCCGGTAAACTGAAACTGGTGTCCATTTCAGCAGTTATGGTAGCAGGAGATGAGGCCGAAACACAGGATGGTACACCACTGGTATCAAGTACCACATGACCCCGAAGTGCATAAACATCAAATGCGGCTGAATCGAACAGTGTATCACGGCATGCAGACTTCAGCCCGTTTGACACAGCCTCTTCAACTATATAATGTCCCCAAGCCGGCGGGGTAAAAGAAACCTTGGTGCCCGTTAAACGGCTAACTATGCTTTTGCTTCCAGTATCTTTAGCGGTAATATACCACACAACAGTATAAGGATCATTTGGGTGAATTACAGGTACAGTAGAATCCACTAAGTACATTGTACTGCCTAAGCAAACATAGCCGGTACTGCTGTCAGACATTAAAAAATGAGCCTTCGGCGTGGCGATAAAAATATAGTTTTTCCAGAAAAAAGAATCTCTACAGCCCGTTTTAGCGTTATATGTCTTCAATGCAACGCTATACAAACCAGAATCTTTTATAATAAATGATTGCAAACTGTCCCCATTTAGGGTTGAGTCTATTACCTTATTCTTTGCAGTATCCATAAGGTACCAGTCGTACACAGTGCCATTTATTTTGCCGGAAAGTTTATTATTGTTTGTCGTATGCAGCCAAATAGTATCCGGTGGCCCGCAGGTAAGTACCCTAGAATATGGAGTAACCTTAAAAGTTGCCTGTGGCCCGATTATCTGTATGGCATTGTTCACAATAAAAGAATCGAGGCAACCACTTTCAGAATCATTCCTTGTAATATATAATTTTGAAACTCCTTCATTATTAAAAGCAAGCCTGAATTTCGATGCCGCAATCCTTGTTGGGGTAGACTGCCCATTTGTTGTCAAATTATAACCTTTAACAAAATAAGGACGACCAGCCAGCTCTATACCGGATGTTATCACAACCGTATCTACCTTTGAAAGACAAACAGCATCAGTAAACGGATGATACCATTTTTTTATCAGGCAATATTTTGTATAGGTATTTGAGCACCCTGTACCAGTTTTGGTGGTTATGGTTAAGGTAGCATCATGGCATGTATTGGTATCTACATTTTTGTAGGTGATCATTGGGGGGAATTCTCCGGTCCAGCTGGTAAAATTCGAAGCTCCCGGGAATAACCATTTATAAGTCACAGGCTGGCCTGCTGTATCATTCTGGCTGGTATTTGGCTTGTAATTTACCGTTAAATTTATCTGGTTATTATTATTTGTAGCAGAATCCACAACTATTGTTGCACAAAAATCTGCCAGCATAGCGCTTGGGATATTAAGATAAGCTTTCTTGGTAACGGTATAGGTACAGCCCGGAGAATCGGTATCCAAATAGTTAACATCATAATAACCAGGCTGAGTTATTATGTGGCTAAAGGTATTACTTGCTCCATACAAAGTTGTATCCCAGGAT
>Ga0302280_1002053_pt1 | contig 15920 bp, 9 predicted proteins | sample III_Fen_E1_1_FD_198771 | JGI IMG/M metagenome (GOLD analysis project Ga0302280, IMG submission 198771) | Peat permafrost microbial communities from Stordalen Mire near Abisko, Sweden - III_Fen_E1_1 | ecosystem: Environmental > Terrestrial > Soil > Wetlands > Permafrost | place: Sweden: Abisko... | reverse complement strand
TTTATCATCATGCAGTTGCTTAGCAGCTTTCAGTAGTCCATGAATAAGTCGATTCAGAAAGGCAATGATGTAAGAATGTAAGTTTTTGACTACTTTCAGTGAAAATTTGCCTCCTATTCTCTCCAACTATTCGAGGTGCTCGTCTCCTGCTTCTTTGCGTTAAATTTCTTTTTATAGAAGCTTACTCTGCATGTCAAAGTTATTTTCTGCAAGTTCTCCCATGTACTTTTTGATCTCCTCCCTTTCTTATCGGAGCCTTTCGTCTAAAAATACACGCATCCAAGCGAGTAAACTGTTCACATGACCTCCTCTCTGCACTTTGATGCTCTCCGACCGATCACTGTAATAACTTCCGCTTTCGTACTTCGACCAAAGTTAGCCACACCACTTAGTAAGAATACGCAAGACAGAAGGGCTTTTTATTATCATATTCATATTTGTAATCTCCTTTTAAGTATAGATTGGAGCATCTTCAGGAATCTTACGACCAATCAAGTAACTTGTGTACTCTTTGACCTTGGCTCTATATTTTTCCTTTTATTCGTTACGCTTCCGCAATCTTTACTTATATTCCGCTGGATTTTAGTCGGGAGATTTAATTTCTGAAACTTAGATTGAACTCATGTGATGGATTAGTTTAAGCTGGCTCATCACCTGTTCCTTATCATGCTTCCTCATCCAGTCCTCGTCCTCCACTTTCTAGAATACACCTGCCATAAACTCTTGAAAATCTCCAAAATTGGTGAGTTCACCCTCTTTTTACGGGTCAACCTCCTTGTCGACCAGATTCATTAAATCATTGATCATTCTCATAATGAGATCATTGTAGTTACCCTATTCTCTGTATTCAAATACTATGTCTGTGTGTGTAAAGTAGTTATTGTCTAAGGATTCGATGTTGTCTACTTCGCGTACAATCTCTTCCAATTTTTTATTAATTTCTGTCGACTAAGTGAGAGGATATTTGGCCTAAAGATAGTCTATAACATGCTATTTAATGTGAGTATCGATCACCTTTATTTATTTAGCGGAGAGGCCACTGTTTTGGGCTAACATAACTATATTGCGAAAAATATTTTCTGAGCAGTAGATTTTGGCTTGTTCGAAGCTCATTTCATTTTTAGAAAAATAATGGAAAGCTGCAGATGATACAGCTTTAACAACTCGAGCAGTCCATCTTTTGAGTTAGCTTTCACTGATCTTTCCGTTTTAGTTTTAAATTTGGGGTATGTCAATAACAACTTCCCTGTCTCTAGCCTACAGATCATAACTCTTCACTGGTGAAAGTTGTTTTTTTTATCCAGTGGTTTTCAAGAAGGATTTGAACATATCAACCAGTTCGTTGAATTGGGTCTTTCCCCCTCCCTCAGTTATTTATGGTAGAGCATTAGTTGTTTGCCTCTTGGCATCTACATTGAGATCGGCCACTCTGGAAGCCTCCTGTGAGGAGACATTTCTGATTTTGAACATTCTAGATCTCATGGTAGTTATCTAATTTTATTTATTAAACTGAGGATTATTAATATGAGTCTAAAGGTATTTATTATCATCGATGGTAGGAATTTCATATTATAATATTTATTTGTTTACAAATCAAACAATCAAGTGATGATAGATAGCAACTAGTTGGATATTGCCATAGATGATTAATCAATGGAAATCATAAAATCAATCATAATAATTAATAATTATATCAAAATTACTATTCACAAAAAAATATGAACTCTCATTTATAGTTATTGCGGTTCCTCATTTATTTATAATTACTCCTTGGTTTGACTGAGCTATCTCCCCAAAGGCTTAATTTTATCATAGTAGGAACTGATTTGATTGTATATATGCTGATTTCGTTTGATGATGTCTGCGATGACTTGCGGTGTATTTTTAATTTTCAAATGATTACTCTTTGCATAATGGCATATTTATTCCAAATCATCGTTCTTCTACCACGCTTCTATTCTCTTACTGCTCTTTTATGACGAAACTGCATGGCAAGTATTGCTTTGTTACCCATTTAAATGAATTGATGTTAATATTTACCGGATATCCTCGAGGCTCTTCATTTTATCTCCCTCTCCCTTCGATGTCTATTCTGAATTTTTATAAAGATTTATCACCTTATCAATAATGTGATGTGAGGCAGTATTGTTTTATTGCTAGCATAGCACTCTTCTTTTGACTGCCCCTTCCTTCAGTTAATTTGTTTTATCCTTCCTAAATAATGATTTTAATCTCTTATTTTATTATATAAAGTTAAGTTTTGCCCGTAATTACCGAATGGGAATCGTAATAAAGTGCGGTTTGATTTCGAATTGAGGTATCTTTGGATGTTCCTTTGCCTCATTAGTGACAAGTAAGCTATTTTGTTGAAGATGAACTTTTCTTCTCTCTTAACAAATTGTGTTGATCTATCTTTCTACTTATCTTGTTAAATTCTATGTTTCCTCCAAATTTTCGATGAGTGGAGAAAGATATAGACTTTCCTTCTTCTTTTCTCGAAAATCTAAGTGTTTAACTGCAGTAATAGCCTTACTAACACTAAAAACACTATCATTACTAGTGGTAATAAAAGCAACTTCATAGTCAGCACTAACAATTGGAAACTATTCATGGATTTTATGTTTGGCTTATATGATCATGATTTGGCTCGAGTTGTTCAGCAAAGGATCTATTTGATATAAATTCCAATTTTCGCTATATTTTTTAATCGGATAAAATATGCAGTAATACTTGTCGATGCTATGTTTTTAGAGGATAACCTTCCACTATTGAAGTTCAGATGATGATTATACTTTAAAAACGACTCGCATATCAATTGAATCATCGATTGATTTTTATGTCAGCATCTTTATTAATTATATCTGCTAATGGGTGACTGACACTCCCATCCTTTCGCATTTTTATTGGTTTTTAATCACCAGCGACCGATCATCCTGGAGACTGCTTTTAGACCATCTCCGATTGTTGATTTGCAATACTTACATTGAAACGATCAATAATATCTTTTTATTATTATCTTCTTCGTATTTATCATTGAAACTTACATTTATTTTATTACCCAACTCTCTATATCTTTCTGTGTCAAATTTATAAAACTCAATCGGTACGTGCTCATAGCTTCTCGGGGTCATGGTTTATCTTATAAAAATTTGGTTACTTATCTTACATTTCAACGAAGCTTATACTCTTAATATTTCCTTCATTTTGATCGAAGTCTTTCCAGCAATGTTTTCAGGCTACTACCGATCCTTAATACGAGAAAATATATCAACGCGGTTACTAATCGATTTAAAGTTGCGAACATTTTATATTTTGTCGAAAATATCATCGCTGCTCTCGACCAATTTAATTGCACTTTGATCTCTCAGCTTTTTGGTGAAAGACCGAATCTTAAATGATTTATTTGGGAGACTACTCATTTAGTTCGCCGCGTTTTCCTTTTCTCCCTCTTTGGATTTGATTCTAAAGATGGGTCTTTTGCTAACTCTGATGATGTTGGCATCGGAGATGTTGGTTAATTATGTATGAAGTTCATCACATATCATTTTTTTAATGTTGACTCCAGAGAGGAAATAGGATGATATGGCTTTTCCTCGAGGCATGTGCTTGTTTACCTTGATCATGACTGGCACTGAATTTTATTATTAATTTTAATAATAAAAACAGCTTTAATTGCTAATGATATTTTTCAATATAAAATGCTTTGCATTGTCTTTTTCAGTTAAGATAATTCTTATGGTCATTTGACCCCCAACATTATTTCTATTAATCGACAGGAAAAATGATATATTTCATTCTTGAATTAATACTTATAACTGAATATAATTTACTAATATAATAGTTTTAGTTTGACATAATGAGAGAAAATCCAAGTTTAATCTTAGGCAATAGGGCAAGACCGTTAACTCCTCCAAAAACACCACCCAAAAAGAATAGACCCGGCTTGATAGTATTATAATATTGTTCCAAATGAACATCATGATGTGTTTGTTCCTTATGATAGGTTAATTTTAATAATTAATTTACAGAAATCAAGCAGCTCTTGTTCTTTAGGAAAATATAAAGGAGTCCATTGATAATAGCAAATATACTAAAACAACAATCAAAAGTTAACTTATTCAGTTATTCGATCATATTCACATTCTACGTTCGGACGTACAATATTGTTTGATCACATTTCCTGCTTTCAAATCCCTTGTCCAGCTGGATAGAGATAGTTTTACTCATATTCTTCTTCTTTCTGATAATTGGGATGAATGTAAATGTAGATCTTTTATAGACCAATTTTATTAATTACACTCACTAATTTATCAAATATCCGAGATTTCCATAAACTGTGCCTTTATGAGATTATTTATACTTGAAACACAGTGTAAAATGATGAAGTTGTGTAAACTGCTCCAGAATATCTGGAATGTGGTCCTAATTTAAATAAAGGTTACAGCTTCCCTTTAAATATATTGTTAAGAATACTGAGTTTATAGATATCTACATCTGATTATCAATACGAAATACTCTATGTGAATATAAGTTTACATCTGGATTGTATTATAATTACCCTAATTTAATTGACAGTTACATCTTCATATTTTAAGATTTACACTAAATATACTGATGAATACGACTAAATATCGGCTAAGTTACTCTAAATTATTTTACTAATACGCCTATATATATCCATAAAAACACTGAATAATTTGATAATAACTGTATTGTCGATGATGAGAGAAGTTACTTTAGATTTATTAATCTGTGCAAGTTTTATGGCAATTTAATAGTAGTTTGGTTAAATAATCTGTATACTTCCTAATTACTCTCCTAAAAAATGGTTATCTTTTTAAACTTGTGAATTATGTTTTACACTTTTTTCTTTTATTTTTTTTGGCATGTGGAGGTATTTATCTATAACTTTCTTTAAAGTCAGCTACAATAATTATATCCTCTTCCCCTTTTATTCTACTATCACATTCTGCTATTAGTTATTCTTAAGTAGTTTTTATCTTTCCGATTTACTCTTCTTAATTTACTAGATTAATTAATCATTTTAGGAAAATATTTTTTAGTAGGAATTTCTCACAGACTACAGAAACTATTATAATCTTTGTTTTTCATCTTTCATAATTTGAATTTATGCAATTATTGCTTAATATTTACTTTTTAATTTTTATAACTGCTGATTAAGCTCATTGATGATATTTTTAGGGTCTCGTATTACGAGGGTAGACTGCATTTCTGAAGCCCAATGGTGTATAATAGAAATTATCTTATCGGTTATGTACAATCCCATATTAGAATTATATTAGAGAGAGGAAGATATGTGAATTCCAACTAATTTAACATTCTCCTTATTCTCTATATAAACTGGACACCCACTTTGCCCAGGTATTGTGTCAATATTATAATATATTAATCCATCTAATGACTTAGTGAACAAGTTAATACGAGTCTTTTGACTAATTTGATAAAATATATTCTCGTTTTGAGTGTATCCACAAACAGTTAACTCTGGAAAAGGATTAGGATCGCCAACTAGTTCAAAATACTGAGTCCTCAAAACAGGTTCCTCAAGTGCCAACAATGCGAAATCATTTTTTAATTGATCTCTTTGTATTTTTAGTATCTATTTCTTCCATTTCTAATCAGGACAATTTTTATTTTGTTTGTAATAATCAGAGATCGTCTCTTTACAATCGAGAAATTATCGGCTCACTAGATAATTACATATTTTCACCCTTTTCCAAGTATTACCATTGTGTTCTTCCCCGATTAAAGTGAACCAAGAAGGAATCAATTACTTTATTTCCCTTTCACTATTAGTCATAAAGGTATGGGGAGTGGTCAAGACTAATCTTGGCGATATCAAAAAACCCGTGCCAAAAATTATCTCATGTCCTTTCTAATTAACCCCAGCTATCCAACCAATGCAGTTATAAGGGAACTTATATTTATTTGTGTAGCTGATTTCAGTATACTTCTATTTATTACTAACAATTCTACCTTTATCGATGGAATTTTTTTTTTTTATTGAAATATTAAGTTCCTCATAAAGGATAAAGGAGGAGAGATTTTCTGAAGATGAGTAAAGCTAACTTTTTCCCTTTTAATTATTTAAATTTAATGATTAATCTTACTTTTAAATAGATAATTTATTCATTATTGATGATTCGGTTTGAGTTCTCCAATGAAGGGAGCTTTGATTGAATGATGAAATCTATTCTATTGTTGGGCTTGAGTATTCATATTGCCTATTAGATTATGATTTGTTGAGCATATTAAATTCCTCTTTCTTACTTGGTATACATTAGATTTATTATGTTATTGAGCATCCATCGGAAATGGGACACTATTTTTTAGGTAAATATTACGATAATTCTTCCTTTATTATTACATTGTTTTTCTGTTAGATAACCTGTAATTATGGTGTTTTAATCATTTTTTATATGCTCTTTTTGATATTTTCCCTTTTGTCACGTAATTCTGATATTTTGATTGATGAGGACCCTCTTTCTTCTTTAGATTTTTCCAATATTTCAATTGATTTCTTAAAAAAAATATCAGCTGTTTAGTACTTCTCTTCAAGAGCGTAAATATCTCCTATTTTTACATATATATATTTTTCCTCCTAATTGTACATCATTAACCTTATTAACTATTTATGCTCCTTTGCAATAGCTTCTTATCTTTGAATATTTTTTAATCTTTACTCATCCTATTACCTAGCTTTTTATAACTGATATTATTAGTCACTTTTTTGCATAAAAAATTTACAATTATTTTAAGTGTTATTTAAATCCTAATCATCCAGCAGCTATCTCTTTACACTTTCGAAAATCTTCATACAGTAGGCCGACATCATAGAAAGGCGGTTTTATATTTTTAATTTCTTCAGTTACAGTTTATTCATCCAACAGGAAATTAAATTTATGACTGTGTCACTAAAACGGAGACCTTTTGCATCTTTCGAAGAAATTTTTCGGCTTAGATGCATCCCAATAATCTTTAATTTAACTTGGTTTTTGTCTGCACATTGATAGAGGAGTGGAGATCCTGATAGACCATTTTATGTTTGTCCCTAATACTAAATCCCATTTTGCGTGAATTTCCTGAAAGTAGATCTCACTTTATGCATTTAAATCTCGCTGTTGTTATTAAATTTCTTCTTAATTTTATTGGAAAATCCAGTTACATAGAGTTATTTGCATTTAGATATTTAAATTGCTTTGAAATCGTTCTTATCTCCAAAAAATATTCCACCATTGAAATGTTTGACCTACTAAGCCAGTCTTATCAAGGCTAAGTCATGTTCTGCATTTTAAAACCACTATGAAGCTGGTCTACTTTTAATGACGATTTATTCATTATTTTTGTTAGGGTCTCGCAGGTAGATTTCGCAATGACTGCATTTTATATTTTCAGAAAAGAGATATATATTATGACAAGCAGTTATCATTGTCCATTTTGAGTTTAAAAAACCAGTCCCTTCGACCGTTTATAATTTTCCACTCTTTGGATCAAAGAAGTAGAACTTAACGAATGCTATCCACGAATCTGCCTGATTCATGAGTTGAAAGAATGGATCTTATTTCTAATTCCATATCTAAATATGCGGCAAGCTGTATTTTTCCATAATTAACAAACAATTAATAAATTGCATTTTGATAAGAGCTTAAGATCAAGAAAAAAGAGATCCCATATTTTTTTTTAATTTTCAGTAAATACTTTTTTCAAGAGTTTATTATATTCATTAGGCATAATCATTACCTTGCCTATTCAATCTCTTTGATCTAGTTCACCACCAAGCTTTTATTGAAGCCACTCCGTTATTTTTTAGTCATCTGTAGAATTATTTCAGCTTACGACTCGATTGTGTTCTTTGTTTTTATGTCAACCAAAGTTGTCTTTACGTAGGGGAAGGGCTAATCGATATTTTTTTAGGATTCACTACTCAAATCTAACAGTTTTAGCTGACCCTTGCCTTTGCTATTATTGCTAATAAAAAAAATCAGTTTTTGCCACATCAGCATGCTTCTAATACGCTCGGAATAAATCAAGGAAATCTTCTTCGCTGAGTAACTGAGGCTATTGTTAAGAACAAACAAATTGCCTCTTGAATCGATGATCAGCAACTATTTCTTTGATATTCTCTCGGAAAACAGTTCCTGACTTAGATTACCATTGATCTCCTTCATTTTTCGCAAAATTAACGCGTTTCCATCACTCATTTTTTACCTCTAGAGTGTTTTACCAGATTTTAGAGATTATTCGATCTCGTTCTCTATTTTCCATATTTTTAACTTCGAATCTCCCCCTGCTGATAGTAAGTAAGGGAAGTACTCAGCCAGACACAATACCGATCCGGGATGGGCAAATAATTTACTGCAAATAATCTTTTGTTTCCAATTCCAAATATTTATGAAACAGTCGTCTCCTCCAAACGCCACAGTTTCCTTATCTATTTATTCAAGTGCAAGTAGCGGATACCTGTTGGTAAACTTTACTTTTTCAGTATCGAATTCGAATTTTTAAGAAATAACCCAAATTCTAACAGTACCATCGTGACTAACACTGGCAATGTGTTGCTTGTCTTACAGAAAAATCACCTTGCTGATCTGTTTCTCGTGTCCTTTGTACCCATGTAGAATCTGTAGATTTTATCGGCTCCAAATTCTAATCAGCTGCTGTTATTCGAGCGGAACTACGATTAAAAACAGTTCAGAGGCGCAAATAAAATGAACAGAGTTGCAGTGAGGGTAGAAACTCTTTTAGTTTTTGAGTTAGACTAAAGAATTAGTCTACTCTGACAATTTCAGTTCATACGTGTACACTTTCGAATCTCTCGAGCCCAGATAGAGAGTGTTATTGTAGGCTGCTACACAAGTAACATCTCTCGTGATGGGTAAGAGAACAGGCTTTATTTAATTATTTAAGCGCGTGCTTTTGGAAGAGTAATCTTGAAAAAGTACTTCATGACTTTGTTATAATTCCATGGAGTCCAATAATTAATAAAATAAACAATATGTATTGAAAATTATTTGATAATGAGAGGCATCACTAGAAGGATTAAATTCTTAAGATTAAAACATCCTTTCTGATAGGTTTCATCTGGAAGGACATTATATATGAATTAGATATAAAGAAGTTGTCTCTGATCCCCAAATCCTAAAAACAAAATGATAAGATCAGTGGAAATACCTTAAAATATAATCTGTCGGATTAGACAAAGCCGTATTCTATTTCTTTTGTTAATCCAGCTGAACTAACTTCAATACAGCATAAGTTATATATTTATAATTTACAACTCTACTATTTTCAAATATTTAAAAATTGTTACCTTTTATAGCAATAAAACATCTCTAAATGCAAAAACAACCAAAAAATCCATTTTTATTATCGAAATCAGAACCTGCTCGCCATGTTCCTTTTCCATTGGGCCCTCCTCGCAATTTCATATTTTTTGTAGAAGCTCTCTGATATTTTATAAAAGCTTTGGAATTTAAATCGTATGTTTAAAACAGGCTAATATTAACATTTGCTACCATGTTTGATAAAGAGTTTGAATAAGCTTTGAATTAAGATCTATCTCTCCTCAAACACGCCAATACAGCCTTTACCCCCAACCCCTTCCTTCATCGGTCAAGCCATTCCTCAATTAGCCCAGTTCTTCTCTCTGCTGACCCTCTTCATCTTTTTGTAGAACCACTTGATCTGAGCTTTGATCGGTAGTTTTACAAAAACAATGCGCTTCTTATTAGAAGCGCCGTTTTCGATTATCTCTAATATAGTATTTTTGAGTGCATCAGCAAGGATAAACACTAGCAGGAGTAAGACCTCGCCAATTCAGCCTTCGCAACAATGACCCGACCTGATTTCGCACAGAAATAAGATATTTACACCGTTATTCAAGGAAGTAGCTTGCTCAGTTAATTTACCAAGGTATAGCTTTGGTAACTTTTATAGGATAATTGCGAGCTACTTGGATTTTTGAAAGAAATTCTGACTGTGTTTAACCGATATATGGCCGAGGAAGTCATTTTTATCATCGTCAACATCCTCGAAGTCAAACTTCAAAAATTTTAAGAATTGATGTTCGGGCCAGAAGAAGAAGAGTTCATTTTGCCCAAATTTAATCGTTTTTACGAAGATGAGGAGGATTAAATTCACATTTTAGATGAGTGTTGGTAAACTTACGGACATGTGGATGAAGAAGTCATCGAGCTGCTCGCATAATCAGATTTGGAAAAAACTTCAAGCCGCCTCTTCTTTTCCAAACAGCTTAAGCAGCTCAATCTATCGCTCGGGAAAAAGACATTGAAGGAAAGATCAAATTCTGTGGATAATTTTACCTCCTTGGTCAAACATATTTCCAAAACTACCTTTTTGTCAATGAGCGGAAACGCTCAAACAGAAACGTCATTACTCGAACTGAGAGCCCAACTAAGAGCTCACCCGTCAAACTAAGTCGCAAATATGGAGAGTCCTCTAGTAAAGAAGGTGAAACGTGATCAGTGATTTCAAAAGCTACGTTACTCTTCGACTACTTATACTGATTCCATATAAAATGCTAAATATAATATAAACATCATTTTGAGTCATCTTAACTCTGCGCTTCCGACAGCATACTGAAATTATGTTTATCCTCCGTTGTTCTGGCAACTATCGACATCAAAATTGTGTTTTTATATTATATATAGGCCTATTTCTGTTACATTTTTCCCTCCAAGATTAGGTAGCGCAGGTAGCGCTCCTTAGTAAACCATAGAAAAAATTATCTGAAAGCTTATTTTATTGGCTTCTACCACTACTCTTGGGCGATGAAAAGACTTGGAACGTGGCTTGGACCAGTGATGCGTTATATTCTACTCAAGAAAAAGGATTTGGAAGTCGCGTAATCGCATCCATATCTTTAGCAAAGTTCTTCAGCTTTTGAATAATAAGTGGGGCTGAGGTATTCCCGTATGATTTTTTTAGTGATATACCCGCATATGTTTTTGCGATAATCGCAGGGTTTTTTCATCTTGGTTTTCTTTTCCTTGGGTTTGAAGACCTTGGTGGTTTCTTTAGGGTCGTTATTTGCTGGATTGTAAGCAATAATCAAGTCTCTTTGTCCGTAGCTAGGTACTCGAATTAATTCTCCAAAAATGGAATCATTTGATTTTTGTCTAGGCAGCCAGTTGATGGGTACTGCCAAATCGTTAGAGTCTTCTAAGTTGAAATCCTGTTCTATCATTGAGATTATATTAACAGTTCAACTTTGTTATGTTTTTCAAACTCAGATTCGGACTATTACCGATGTAATTCTTTTATTAACAGAATTTAACAATAATCTGATCAATTAACATGAACGAATGCAGATGACTTAAGTGTATAAAACAAAGATTAAATCAATAGCAAAGATAGATGTTGGAAGAAAGAGGAAAATATAGTCAAATTATAATTTGAAATCTTTCAATTATCATGACTCATTAATCCCTCAATCTTAAAGACATAGGATTTAAATAGGCCACATCCTCGAATATTAATAGATAGGTTTCCTTCCTAACATTGAATAGTATATTTAAACTTCAAGTGATGAAATCTATTTAATTGCTATCAATAATCAGTTTTACTCTTCTAGCACGGATGAGTAAGAAAGACATGTTTACGGGTGGTGTCAATCCACTCCTCCTAGCTTTAGGTCCATTTATTTTTCTTTGATTAACCTTATAATTTTATAACTTCCCCTTTTTAAATTGTATAAACACATTAATCTTTCCTCAAAGTAGTTTATCGAGTAGTTTCCTCAGGCCAGACTTTCAAAATTGCTACTTCAAGAAGTGAAGTCTTTTTCTCTATGATTTCTTTATATAACAAATATTACCTGTTTAGGTCTTTACAGGTTTAAAGTAAAGTTTGGCATTGATACCGAAGACTGGCATGGGCTTAAGGGCATTGAAATAGTTTTTGATTGTTTATTTTATTTATATTTTCCTTTCTTAAGGAATAATCTAACCATTAGGAATTATTTCATCGCCTTCATTATGACTTCCAAAAAGAATAATCCCACCATCCTTATTAATTAAAGCCACCATAGCTATTTGGATCCGGACACCATCTTTTATATTATTGATATCTTTGAAATAAATAGTATGTGTTTAATTCAAACTCCTCTAACGAAGATTTTTTCCTGCATTTAGGTGAGGTGTGCAGGCAAGACATCGGATGTTCATGGTGTCTTTATATTCAAGATTAAGCAATCGTTCCTCTAAGCCAGAAAGTTGACCCTAATTATTTGATGGTTAAAAATATTGTTTCTTAAAAGGCTTCCGAGGAGACTATTAAAGTCTCTTATTGATTCCATTGATATGGATATCTTATCCATCTATGAACTTAGATTTGACTTGTTTGTTTTGGATGAAAGGTTTAGTAATCAGATCCATTGAACGCTCAAAGTATGTATTTCCCCTGTTTAGCATTTTACCCTTAATCTTTCCTGAAGATATATCTTTTTTAATATAGACCGCATTTAATGAATCCAGATTTGCAGAAAAGACATTAATTTGAGCCAATTTTGTCAATAATACTCACGAGTTTAAACAAATTTGAAGGGAGATATGATCCTCATGCCTATCGTCCTTTTCCGCTGTTTTATTGATTATAGGTGTTGCTTTATTAAATTATTCTTTAATCATCTCAGCAAGACTTTTTTATATTTGTTTTGAAGACTTCTCTAATATTCATCGATTTAATATCTCTTGAATGCTTCTACAAAATATATATGGAAAAATATTAAAAAGTCTTAAATAGTGAAAAAGTAAATATCGGTAAAATCTTAAGGAGAACTCATAACCACAAAATTCTGTTGATTTTTGTCAAGCGATAATATTATTGGGAATTAATTAATAATCTTTATAGCCAATTGGCTTATAATAAGCATACAATAAATAGTATAATATAAATTCAAATTGATTAAACAGTATCTCAAAACTTAGATAGGAAAATCCATCAATTAAATGCATGAAGGTTTCACAATTAAGTTTAGCATTATATACAGACATCACAACTTACAGGGCATGCCATATTGATTATTTACTCTCACCTGTTTGTCTTAATCATCTTGAAGTACTTTAGAAATTACCATTCGCGAGCAATACCAACGATATTTATCAAATGTATTTATTGATGATCAGAATCGATTAGTTATACTGTCTTTATATTTTACATATCTTATCAAAGCATCAGATTTATATTTGTCAAATGCTTGATCTTGCCTATGAACCTATGACTTAAAAGCGGTGTGGCTGCTATGTGGTTAACCCAGAGCTCATTAAACTACGCCCTAAAGAAAGAATTTTGGTGCCTCTCAGGACATGTGAATACGATATGGAAATTGTTAATGCTATGGTCAATGTTACTCTTGTTCAAACTTATCACAATCCTACTGATAAGTTCTTGGAACTGGAGTACAGCTTTCCCATTAGCCCCAACGCATGTGTTTACCGATTTGTAGCTGAGTTCGGTAACACACGCATTGAAGGAATTGTCAAAGAGAAGGAGTAGGCCAAAAAGGAGTATGAATAGGCTATTAAAATGGGAAAACAGGCTGCTTATGGAGAACTTAACTCTCAAAGCAAGGACATCCTCAACCTCAAAGTAGGAAATGTTGGTCCTAATCAGCCGGTAAAGATTGAAATAGTCTACTTGCAAGAACTGAGTCTTAGTTACAACACCTTCTACCAACTGCACTTGCCTGGCACAATATCGCCCAGATATGTGAATCATATTCCTAATGAATAGATTGTAAAAGGATACAAAAAAAAGGAAGGAGCACAAACTGAAGGAACTTTTACTTGGAGTTTCAAGATTAACCTAAGGACGACTCGAAAGGTTAACTTTTTTGATTCACATACCCACAGCATTTAAATGATCCAACAAAATGATACCTGCACACATTCGACCTTTGTTATGGAGGAGGCATGCATTCCTAATAAAGATTTCGTGTTTTCCTATACAACTGAACAGTTTGAGCTGCCCAATTACGTGTTTGGAAGGACTGATGTAAGTTCATCTGCAATGTTGTCGTTCATTCCTAAATTCTGTTCACTAAACATTGATGATGCTTACAAAGCTTCAGTGAAGGGAACTGCTTATGAAAGCGACATCGATTCTGCCAAAGGATAATATATCTTTTTGTTGGATCGTAGCGGATCGATGGGAGGAGGCAGAATATAAAAAGCCAAAGAAGCTCTCGTCCTTTTTATAAAAAGTCTGCCTCAGGATACATTTTTCAATGTGATCAGCTTCGGATCAGGCAGTAGTAACTTGTTTGCCAGTAGTGTTAAATACAGCAATACAGAAGTAGACAAGGCTGTAAAGGAAGTTAAGTAAATGTCAGCAGATATGGGAGGAACATAGATATACTCTCCTCTTCATACCTTACTCAACAGCAAACCCATTGAGGGATATCCGAAGCAAATATTTTTACTAACAGATGGAGGAGTTTCCAATACAGAGGGAGTAATTAAGATGGTCGGATTGAATAATAAATACTCACGAGTTCACACTATAGGTATTGGAAACGGAGCAAGCGAACAGTTAATTATGGGATGTGCCAAAAATGGAAAGGGTCACCATGTGTTTATTAACGATTCTGAAGATCCTTCCTAAAAGATTATTCAGCTTCTTACTGACTCACTATCCCCTGTTATTAGTAAAATGAAGCTATCTTTTGATCCCAAATTGGTATAAAGCGTAATTCCGAACCCTTCGTCTCTTCCTTATATTTTGAAGGGATAAATTGTCAATTTTTACATTACCTTCAAAGGACAGTTGGACAAAAAGACATCATTTGCTTTTTCCTATGAGGATTCCCAAAACAAGCTTCCATACAAATCCGAAATAGAAATTGACCCCTAATCAACTAATTAATCTTTCATTGATCGCATGGGGCACTTCAAAAGAATCAGACTGTTATAAGACAGTTTGGCTAACAATTCTAATATTGAGGACATGATGTTCTACGTGAAGAAGATTGATAAAAAGGCTGAAATTATCGAACAATCAGTTCGGCATCAAATATTGTCCGAATTTACAGCTTTCATATGTGTGGAAAAGTAGCTATTGGATGGTAAGTATCAGGAGGTTAAGGATAAGGGGAAGATTCAAGTGGTGATTGATAATCCACCGCCAATGAAAGTAGAGGAATACTAGTAAATGAATATAAAATGTTCCTCTATTGGAGGGCTGTATGGATCTAGTGGTGGTCAAGAAAGATTCCGTACACTTTGTGCCCCACGATCTGCTCCAAGATAGCAGTAAAAACGTTCGATGCCAATTTCAATGATGAAATGTTGTGCGATGCCAATGAAATCAATGAAAAAATAATCATCGGGCCCTGGCATTCTCGATTCAGTAACTGGCTTTTTTAAAGGAATTTTCTCTAAAAACACTCAAAACGAATCAGAATCAGCAATGCCTTACGAATCCAAATCATTTGATGAAAGGAAAAGTAAATAAATGTGTATGGAGAAAGAAAGGGAGGAATGCATTGATACACTCTAGTCGTGTTCAATTCAAAATAGTAAGGAGCCAGTCATCAATCGACTTGTCTCGCAGCAGAGCACTGAGGGATTCTGGAAAAATGTGAGCTTAATTGGAGAACTCTTCGATAAGAAGATAGAGTAGGCTATTAAAGGTGAAAAGGAGATGGTGGCTGTAATTACTTATCTGATTGCCAAGTGGATCTAAAAGAACTACCCGCAGAAGCAGTACAGTCTAATTGTGAAGAAAGCTCTAAACTACGTAAAGAAGGAAGCCGTAAACTTTGAATCTTATCAATCTCTCTACGACAAATACCTGAAATGATCATAGTGTATCCATTTAGTAATGATTACTAATAAATTATCATACTACGATTCTATTTAACCAGCATATATTTGTCTATA
>Ga0302280_1002051_pt1 | contig 15930 bp, 15 predicted proteins | sample III_Fen_E1_1_FD_198771 | JGI IMG/M metagenome (GOLD analysis project Ga0302280, IMG submission 198771) | Peat permafrost microbial communities from Stordalen Mire near Abisko, Sweden - III_Fen_E1_1 | ecosystem: Environmental > Terrestrial > Soil > Wetlands > Permafrost | place: Sweden: Abisko... | reverse complement strand
AAAGATATTCATCGCCATCTGCCGTTTTTATCCGCAGTCTGTATTGACCGGCGCTGCTCAGGCTTAAATCAGCGATGCCGTAAATGCCATTGCCTTGTGAGGTAAAGATGTGTACACTGTTATCGTTCCCTTCAACCTGCACCATGGCCCCTTCTTCAAAGACAATAGATGTATCACTCAGGGTTGTGGTCCTTGAAAGGGTAACGCTGGCAGATCCCCCTGAGCCATTAATAATGCCTTCCACTACAAGGTAACCCGTTGGGGCCGAGCTCAGCATTGGCTGAAATTTCTGTATACAACCAGCCGGAAGAACTAACCAAAAAAGTGCATATACTATTTTTTTCATTACCTGAGGATTAGAACCTGATATTATAATTGACATAAGGAATGGCACTCCCGAAAATCGACAATTTATAGCCGCTGACAGCTCCGTTCTGCGATACAAAATATACCGAGTATGGATTCTTGCGCCCCGTAATATTATATACACCGGCAGTCCATGAATTATGCGTTTTTTGTCTCACTTTATGATTCCCTTCAACATTGAAAGCAATATCGGTGCGGAAATAATCCGGGATGCGATACCCATTTCTGGGGCCGTACAAAGTGCGTTCGGAACCTGAATAATAGAAATTGGCACTAGGCACCGTAATCGGTCTGCCGGTACTATAGGTGGTGTTCAGTGAAAAACTATATCGGTGGGTGAAACGGTAGTTGCCAACCAGGGTGGCATTATGGGGAATGTCATAACTGGTCGGGTAATATTTCCCGTTATTGATTACCTCACCGGCAAGCGGATCATCCTCTTTGGAAAAGGAACGCGAATAGGTGTAACTGATCCAGCCATTCAATTTGCCTGTAGGCTTTTTTATAAGGAGTTCCAACCCATATGCCTTTCCTTTCGTGTTGAAGACATCTGTTTCAATATGAGGATTCATGACCAGAATAGCTCCGCTCTTATAGTCCAGGTAATGTTGGATTTCGCGGTAATACAATTCCACGGACATCTCAATGGTGTTTGCCTTTATATTCTTATACAAACCAAGCGAAAACTGATCCCCATATTGCGGCTGGATGTATGGGTCGCTCAACTTCCAGATGTCAGTGGGCGCCATTGCAGTTGTGTTGGACAGCACATGGATATATTGGCGCGATGTATTATAGGCAGCTTTTACCGAAAAACTATCAGAGAAAGAATACCGGGCAGATATCCTGTATTCGGCCCCTGAATAGGTCTTGATGATTTTGCCGCTGGCATAGTACTGAGTGCCTGTGATGTTGTCTGTTGTCCTTGGCGAACCAGCCAAATATTCGTTGATGGTTTGCGGGCCGAGGTAATCATACAAAGAATAGCGAAACCCTCCTTCTATGGACAAAGCATGGGTGATTGAATAGCGGTCGCTTACAAATAAAGCACTTTCCACTGCCTGTTCCGGAGCGATTACATCGGGTGAGACCACTGACTGGCTGTCGAGCGGCTGATAGCTTCCAGGATGAAGTTTATAATAAATAGAACTTAGTCCGAACTCGACTGCATGATCACTGGAGGGGCTATAATTAAAATTCATTTTCAAATTGGTCTGGTTCACATCGAAAGAAAGTTTATAGGCGTCAATAGGATTTTGGTTACTGGAGATATTGTACTGATAACGGTCGTGTCCGGTAATGAAAACCGCGTTCAGTTTGTTGCTGAAAACATGCTTCCATTTCAGGGAAATGTTCTGATTGCCGTAATTGTAAAGCGTATCGCTGTTAAGGTTAAACCGGTCATTGCTCAGGTAACCCGTTATGTACAAACTGTTCTTTTTATCAAACTGATGGCTGATATTCAGGTTCACATCATAAAAAGATGCCCTGCTGTTTTTATATTGCGCAGGCAAAGCATTGAGCAACCAATCGGCATAGGTTGTCCTGCCGCCAATGATAAACGAGGATTTATCTTTTATCAGTGGCCCTTCCAGTTCCAGGCGGCTGGTCAACAGGCCGATTCCCGCCGATCCAGCAAAATCCTTTTTATTTCCCTCCCTGCTCGTAATGTCAAGGATAGATGATAACCGGCCACCGTATCTTGCCGGCATACTGCTTTTATACAATTGAACATCCTTCACGATTTCGGGATTGAAGGCAGAAAACAAACCAAAGAAATGGGATGGATTATAAATGGTAGCGTCATTGAATAATATCAGGTTCTGATCAGCGGAACCTCCCCGAACATTCAAACCTGTACTGGATTCCCCTACCGATTTCACGCCGGGGAGCGTCAGCAAAACCCTCAGTAGATCCGACTCGCCAAAAACAACAGGCACCTGTTTGATCGTTTTGATATCGATTTTCTGAACCCCCATTTGGGTGCTTTTGGTATTGCTTAATTTTTGCGCCGACACCGTAACTTTCTTCAGGGTCATCACCTCGCCGGACAATTCAATATTCATTTTCCCTTCGCCATAAACGGCAAGCTGGCGTTTTGTATCCCTCATCCCAATGCTCTGTATAGTTAATATGTGCCGCCCTTTTGGCAGGCTGATGGTATAGTAACCGTATTGATCGGTAACCGCACCAACGGATAATTTCTCAACATAAATCGAAGCGCCCGAAATCGGCTCCCCGGTTTTGGCATCGGTCACATTTCCTGCAATGGTCACTCTTGAGGAACCGCCGGTGGCATTTTTATCTCCTACTTCATAGAGCTTATTTTCCAGTATCGCTTTTTCAACCTTGCCTGGTTTCATTTCTTCTTCAGTGGACTCAATCTCAGGTGTCGGGTTTTTTTCTGTTCTGGTTCCGGTTAGCAATCCGGGGAGAAGTGAGGTCTTAATAGTCTTTTTCGTACTAATAAAAACCCGACGCCAGGGATCAATTGAATAATAAACTGCTTGTTTGGCAAAAGCAAGTTCCAATACTTTATCAAGCGGCTGCTGATTAACAGAAAGGGTTATGCGGATACTGTCAGGGAGCACAGGATCATAATAAAAACTAAAATCAACTTGCTCTTCAAGTTGATGAATGAACCCGGCCACAGTCAGTTCTTTAAAATCTCCGGTAATAAGATCATGGTTGTTAGCCTGCCCGAAAGCGAAACTTGCGACAAATGAAAAAATAAAAAACAATGAAAGCGGGCGATATATCATGTTTACTTCCTTGTCTGCTCATAATAAGCAGTTATTTGGATAAGTGTATTCCCTTTGTCTTCACCGAAACTCAGTTTGTTTTTTTTAATGAACTGAAGTATGGATGCTTTTTGATCTGAGAAAATTCCTTTGATGTCCCTTTTATTTTTTACCGGGTAAAGGATACTATCTTTCCTTATATAAAAATAATCAGATTGCGTGATCGATTTTTCAACGAGGTTGTCGGTAGAAATGTCTTCCGCAATTTTCTTTATTGTTTTTTTCCATACCGTAACCTTGCCCTTATACAATATTTCATAAAAACCTGCAATTGCCTCGCTATTTTTGATATCATCTTCGTCGAGGCGGATGAAATGGTGACCCGGTATCTCAAATTCGCTGAGCCTTTTATTGTTCAATTGAATAAAATCCTCACCATCCCTGATAACCACCACGTCTTTCAGGTTATCATAGATCAGTGGCAAATTCTTGTATAGCATTCCTTCATAAACGACCGAACCGCTGTCCATCCCCTTGGAATCAAAAAACGGGCTCCCGCTTTTGAACAAAAAAGAATATCCTGAATATACCATTCCATTGTAAATCCCTGACTGGTCTCCGGCAGTATGGTGGTATGACTCGATCGCGGCGGAAACAGCCGATTGATAAAAACTGCTGTCGTCTCCACTCAACTGCGCAGACACATTACCCTTTGTGAAAAAGCAAGCAGCAATTGCAACAATCCTGATTAAAAAGCCATCCCATTTCATGCAAAGCGATAGGGTTAAGAAACGTGAAAAAATAAATTCTCCCTGCGGATACCTTTTTCGGTATAAAAATCAATTATCGGGAGACCAGGCCCGGTTAAGCATCAGGGAGAACGGTTTAGCCCCAGCATATAATCTCGGTATAGCTTACAGGTCACATGAGCGAAGGTTCAAAATACGCTTCAAGTGCCGCAGCAGCCCGGGGTCATGGCGTTTTGTTAGGTCAGCACAGAAATTGCCTACTCAAATTAGGACAAAATATTTATATGCCCTGCTGCACTGCGATGGGCAACTATAAATGCTGATACCTGTTTTAGCAGGCATGACGGGAACACCCGAAGTATTTTGTAACACCAGGTTTAGCAAAGGACATCTCTCAGCAAACATACAGAGAGCAATTACTCACACTCTCGCGTCATTCCTGCGCCAGCCTTACGGCGGTCAGGAAAGCAGGAATCCCACTCTGCTAATCAGGTTGATTCCCTCAGTGGGATGCCTGCCCCAAGCATGTAAGTAACACCAGAATTGATCGCAGCTCCCCAAATCATTGGGGTGCCAACAACAATCAGCGCACAACTGCTCAATCAAACCTCCTTCCCGAAAACAGTTTATCCCGACTAAGTCGGGACGATGTACATCGTTTTCGGCCGTGCTTTTTGCCTGCCCGCCGCAGGTAGGTTTCTTTTTGCACGAGCAAAAGGAAAATAAAAACAATAAGCCGATGCCCGCGGCGAGAATTATTTAGTCCCCAATCAACAACTTTTCGAAACTTCATTTGCCGGGCAAAAAGAAAAAGAACCAATACGCTGATGGATGAAGCAACGCTTGTCTCACATTCAATCCGGTGCTACCTTGCATTGCGTAGATGAGTATCGATAAGCATCTATCGAGCAAAAGAAATAGTTACTAAATGAAAAAAAATCTTTTTCCGGTTATCATAGGTTTTGCACTTGCGTGCATGTCTTGCCATCCTTCACAAAAAAATATAAATGACAGGACAGGAATTGCTGACGATTATACACATGCTCCTGCTTCGGCAGATGGCACCGGTAAGTTTTATATGGGCCGTGAGATTGCAATTGTAATGGGAGCCTCCGGCAGCGAATGGCTGGAAAGAGATACGCGGAACACGGAAGAAAACACTTCATTGGCTATTGCCAATCTGCCTTTGCAAACCAATAGCGTGGTAGCAGATATTGGCGCGGGCACTGGCTATTACAGTTTCCGGATCGCCAAACGAATACCCGAAGGAAAGCTATATGCGATAGATATCCAGGATGAAATGATCAATCAACTGCAGCAAAAAAAGAAACTGTTGGGCGATTCAGTCGTAACCATCATCAAAGGATCTGAATATTCGCCCAACCTGCCGGATAACAGCACTGACCTTGCGCTGATGGTGGATGTGTACCACGAGCTCGCCTACCCAAAAGAAATGCTGGCGGCATTGTACAAAGCTTTAAAGCCGGACGGAAAAATTGTTCTGCTCGAATACCGGGGCGAGGATCCTTCAATACCCATAAAGCCCCTGCATAAAACAACGATAGCTCAACTGAACAAGGAGATGGAAGCGAATGGTTTTACATTATCCTACAAAGAAGAATTTCTGCCGATACAACATTTCTTAGTTTACAAGAAAAAATAGGGGAACATGCTTGTTGTTGTTGTTCGCCGGCCAACAACTATCTTATTCAAAGACTTCCGAAGATTTCAAAACTTGGGGAGTCTTTGGCGGCACTCAAACACAATCAGCAAACACCTCAGCCACATCCACAAACTCGGAAAAAACATAAAGCAAGAAAGGCATACATATTTTATATGCCCTTCCAAAATATTTGCATACTGCTTCCGTCTTCGTTTGCACGCCAAGCTTGGGGAATATGTGCTGCATGTGTTTTTTTACTGTGTTGATGCTGATGTACAATGATGCGGCAATGAGCTTGTAAGGTTCGCCATTAGCTAAGAGTTCAAGTACCTCGCGTTCCCAGTCGCTCAGAAGATGGCGGTAGGGAGATGGTGTTAGGTTCATAGTCAGGTTATGTTAAAAGTTGCCCCAAAATTAAGAAGACCTTCTATTTTAACAAAAAGGGAATAGAAGGTTTTTAAAGAAGAAAATAACGGGGATGGCTATACCTGGAAAGACTTCGGAAGTCTCTATGGTTGCAAACTGTCTGAATCAGCATTTACAGAATTTTCTGAATTACAAAATGTGAAAGATGATGAAACCCAATTCTGAAAATCCTGCTATAGACAAAAAAATGCTGCCAGGATTCGGGTGCACACACCATCTTCAAAATAAAATGTCATTTCAGTTCACCTCATGAAAGATATTGAATCTATTAAAAGCGATCACGATTCATAGAAACGAATCTTGGCGTTGGGCATCTTAACAATTTGGCATTGTCAATGGTGACAACGGAGTTTAAAAACTTAATTTAGCCGCCAAAAAAGCTTCAAGCCCGTTACGGAATGGCTTTAATGCACGATGGCATAGAAAAAAGGCTGCCCGAACCTCTATTAAAAAGAAGGCGCAGGACAGGCTATACCAAGGCAGCTTGCTGTATTTCATTTCGGCATCCGACTGGTGAAGAAGATTGAAGAAGTATAAATTAGCAAGTGATGAAAATACCCTTAAATCAATTTGAGCAATACATTGAGGAAACCATTTTAAAACGGGGGTTGTCTTATTTTAAAAGCGGTTATGTGGGCGAACCCGAAGAAATCACACAAGGTGTTTATGAGGCCATCGTATCGGGTTCGGAAGATTACCACGTTGATTTAAAAATAAAAAGCGGAATTATTACAGAATACACTTGTACGTGCCCTTACGATATAGGGCCTGTTTGCAAACATGTTGCGGCGGTTTTGTTTTATTTACAACAAGATGTGCTGGAATTAAAACCCAAAGTCATTCCACTGCAAAAAGCTAAAGAAAAAGCCGCAGCCAAAAAAGTAAAAAAGAAAACTATTGCCGAACAGATCAATGACATGCTTGAAAAAATTACCCATGATGAACTAAAGCAGTTTATTCTTGAAAAAGCAAAAATTGATCTGTCTTTCAGGAATACGTTTCTTTCTTCATTCGCCTACCAAAACGCCCACGAATCGAAAGAGCTTTATGCAAAACAGGTAAAATCAATACTCCGGACAGCATCTGGCAGAGACGGTTTTATTTATTGGAATCAGGCCGTCGGTGTTGGAAAATTGGTAAGCGAATTATTGGCCACGGCACAGAAACAATCTGAAAATAAAAATTATAAAAGTGCAATTTTTGCCACCACAGCAGTAATGGAAGAAATGACTGCAGCCTTGCAATTTGCGGATGACAGCAATGGTGATATAGGCGGTAACATCGATTATGCATTTGAGATATTATATGACATGGCAAAAGAAAAATTGCCGGAAGAAATAAGAACACTTTTTTTTGAGTATTGTCTTTCAGCTTTTGAAAAGCGGATTTATTCAGGTTGGAATTGGCATTTAGGTCTATTGCAAATTGCCTCTGAAATAATAAGCAATGCGGAGGAAGCTCAACGGATACTTGCCTGTCTTGATAAAGTGCAACATTCAGAATATGAAAGGGAAGAAGTTCAAAGGATAAAATTCAAAATCATAAAGAAAACGAAAGGAGAAAAAGAGGCAGACAAATTCATCGGGCAAAATCTTTCCAATCCCAGTTTTAGGCGGGACGCCATTTCAAAAGTTTTAAAAAACAAAAATTATGAAAAGGCGATTTCCATTGCAAAGGATGGCGTGAAAAGTGATGAGAAAAATAAGCCGGGTTTGGCAAAAGAATGGTACGATTGGTTGCTGAAAATAGCCGAGGCCCAAAAGGATAAAGAGAAAATTATTGAATATGCCCGTTTGCTTTTTATTGATAATTTCAGGCACGAGCAGGATTACTACCAGCTTATGAAAAATAATATAGAGCCTGGAAGCTGGAATTTATTTGTAGAAGATATTATTAAAGATATCACCCTGAAGAAGCGCTGGCTGGATTTTGATTTGATTGCTAAAATTTACATCAGAGAGGAATGGTGGAGCAGATTACTGGCACTTATTAAACAAAACCCGTCATTAAGCTATATCGAAAATTACGAAAAGTACCTTTCAGAAAATTATTCGGATGAATTGGTAAAACTTTATGCCTTAGCAGTCGTGTCGCAAATGAGCCACAGTACTGGAAGAAGTCATTACCAGACTGCTTGCAAATATTTACGAAGGATGATAAAATTAGGGGGCAGAGAAAGTGTAGAAAAAATAATTTCAGATTTCAGGGCGCAATATCCGCAACGGAGAGCATTAATGGAAGAATTAAATAGGGTTTGAATTATACATGAAGTTAAACCAGTTTCTAGTATTTATATTGACGATTGTAAATTGGTTTAGCAAGCTGGGCTGAAATCTTTTTGTTGCAGAAACCTCTATGCTCAACTTGGTTCATAGTTATGATTAATTCAGAATATTTCTGCATGCATTGCTTACCCCCAAGCCGCTGTTTCTCATCGCCTCCGACCGAGCAAACTGTCTGAATCAGCATTTACAGAATTTTCTGAATTACAGCATGTACAAAATGATGATACCCAATTCTGAAAACCCTGTAATTCTGAAAATCCGGCTTCAGACAAAAAATGCTGCAAGCCTTGCAGTCCTCACTACCACCTGATCATCATCGGAGTACATTGAATTATCGCTCAGCTACACTCGTTCAAAGCCCGTTGACATTCGTTCAAACTTTCGGCTCAAAAGAAACAGAGAAAATATGGAACGGCATCAGGGTAAGCAAGTTGAAAAATGAGGTTCAGGAAATAGAGAGGCGAAAGCTAAGGATGCTTAATAACTCCCAAAATATTGCTGATCTGAGAATACCGCCTTCAAACAAGCTGGAAAAATTGAAAGGAGATGTAAAAGACTTTTATTCTATAAGAATAAATGACCAATGGAGAATTGTTTTTAAATGGGGCGGTGGAAACGCATCAAAGGTTGCAATAACTGAGTATCATTAAATTTACGCAATGAAAAACTAAAAAATATACATCCCGGAGAAGTTTTGCAAGAAGAGTTTTTAATTCCATTGAATATTTCTGCTTACAAACTGGCAAAAGATCTTTCGATTCCTCAAACAAGGGTCTTCTGAAATTGTAAAAGGCAATCGCAGGATTACCGCCGATACTGCTTTGAGGCTTTCAATATATTTAGGGACTACCCCAAAATTCTGGCTTGACCTGCTGGATGATTATGATCTTGAAGAAGAAATTATTTTTAAAGATCAGAAAATTAAAAATATCAGGCGCTATTCTTCAAGGGTAGCTTAGGATCCGAATTTATTCTCATTCTTTGTGTACGGCTAAATGGGCAGTGTAGACTTCTATAGTGGCTGTCCGAGTATTTTGTTAGCAAATATCAAAATCATTACTGACCGATGTCGCCAAAAAAGATCAGGAATTCATCTTAGCCTGAACCTTTTTGGTCTTTTATCAAGAACTATTTCTCTCTTTTAAACGCGCAAAGCCACGCCCATGCGGGTCGTTTCTCATAAAACAATTAATAAATTGAATCATCGTTAAGAGCAAAAGAAATCCAATTCCACAACGATGAAGTTTATTATTGTACTGTTTTTGCTCCCATTGCAACTCTTTTCCCAGGATATTTCAGGAATTTGGGTGGGAACGATCGCCACCTCCGGAGTGCAAATGCCACTTGAACTGGTTATCAACCAGGATATGACTGGCTATTCGATGATCTCTTTCACATTTAAAGGTGCTGAAAAAATTGCCGTTAAGAAAATGACAATGATCCAAAAGGATAGCATTTTTACGATGTCGGACGATAAACTGATCTACAATAATTTTGCTACCCGTTCGCGCAGCATAAAAACATTTTGTGAATTATCCATTAGGACCATTGATGCAGTAATGGTTTTGAGTGGATCTTTCCACACACGAACTCGCGACCTGAGGGCGGGAGACGAGGACCTGTCTTCGGGCACCATCACGCTTCAAAAGCAGAATAACGAGGCTAAGACAAAACTGATCGGCAAACTCGACAGTTTAAAATTGCTACAGACCATTTCGTTTTCAAATCCTGAACCAGTTACAAAAGAAAATTTGGTTGTGGCAGCGGCTCCGGCGAAAGAATCAACACTTACAAAAGTTCAAAGCACTGCTGTTTCAGGAACAATACAAGGGGCAAATATTAATCCGGCCGATTCAAATCTGAAAACAGTTGGCAAAGAAGCTCCTTTGGTGGAGGAAGCTCCGGAAAAAGATTTAAAATCGCTCACGTTGCCGCAACCGGCACGTTTTGAGAGGCAGAAAAATGAAGCTTATGGTTATGCGCTCAATAAGATTACTTCTGCACCTGCCGCTCCGGTTGACCGAAAAGCTGATATGGCCGCCGCAGATATTGCTTTACGTAAAACAGAAGTTCTCCGTACCATCTACTTCAAATCCGACAGCTTGACATTGGTTTTATATGATAATGGTACCGTTGATGGAGACACGGTAAGTGTGGTATTGAATGATGAAGTGGTCATTCCTAAACAGGGCCTTAGTGAACAAGCATATCGAAAGGTCATAAGAATACCAGCCGATTTAGGCGATTCTCTGCAATTGGTGATGTATGCAGAAAACCTCGGTTCCATTCCACCGAATACCGGCTTGCTGATTGTTGAAGATGGCCCCGACCGGGAGGAAGTAAGATTCGAGGGAGATCTGAAAAAAAGTTCTGCGGTGATATTGAGAAGAAGAAAGTGAGGTAAAATAAGTTTGAAGATACCAACGAGTACTTTGGCAATTATATTACGCTTTGGTATGAGTGAGTTCCTCGACCCTAATGTGAAGGCTTGCGGCTTATCGTCTATATCAAATCTAAAAGCCCGTTAGAAACCGGACTGATATCTTTATTTTATTGCATAATTCATACTTTCTTCAATAAAAAATCTTGATTTTACAACAACCAATGTCTTACCAAAATAGTTGCTGCATAAATCAAGATGGCCAAACCAACAAAAGCATAAGAAATTTTTTTTGACGCGATCAGTTTTGACAGCATTTTTTTTGGTTCAATTATTTCTATTGTATTGAAAGACGCTCGCAACTCCCTAAGATTTGTTATACCGAATAGGCTGCCAGAGAACCTAAACCCAAAGTTTTTTCTAATGAACGTTTAAAGTACATTGCCATGATATGAAAAAATGAGGCTATCAATAAACAAAGTATTGATAGCATAGATATCTGGACCAGAATTTGGGACAAATCCATAAGTGGTGTTTTTCAAATTTAGCGAAAGCAAGGTATCATAAAAATCCGGTGGATATTTTTACTTTCTCCTTGCTATGCCAACTTTTCTATTCCTGTAAGCTATGTAGATGCCGATCAGCATCACAAGAATTGAGTTGTACTGTATAGTGTAAAATTTCCAATGCCACATGATCGGGTCGATCTGGATGATGAAGTTGAGGAAAAGGCTGCAATAGCCGCCTATGGCTAATAGCACACCAAGTATAAATAAGGCCTTTCTCATAAGTTAGCGAGGACAAACATATAAAAGTTTATTAATATTTTGTCCAGTATTTCTTAACAATTAACTAAAATAAAAGCCCCCTATTCCAAGAATAGCCTGGGCCCTTTTTAAACCTTATCATATGAATCATGGAAGTTATTGTTTGTTTAGGGACTGCTTATGTCCATTTTAAAATGATACCCTCATCGCTTTTCCAATTGGGATACAAAGCCCGCTTAAGTCGGTCTCATTTTTGAGTTGCTTATTTTCTCCTAACTCGCTATTTTGCTTTCTTTTGTCTTAATTTCATATACTTAAGTAAAAATGGAATTAGAGGAGATTATATGGGAAAAATATTATCTCGGGGATTGCTGGTTTTATATTTGGTAACACTGGCCTGGTTAGTGTTATTCAAATTAAAATTCAATATTTCGAGAGTGCTTAATTACCACCATAGAAGCCTCAACTTGATTCCATTTGCTGCTCCTTCAATGGTAAATGGAAGAGTTGATTTCGGAGAAATGATAATTAATTGTATAGTCTTTATGCCTTTTGGCTTGCTTTTGAATGTCAATTTTAAAAAAGTTAGATTTTTGACCAAGTTGGCTTGTATACTGGCTTTTAGCGTTACCGCTGAATTAATTCAATTTATCTTCGCCATTGGAGCGACAGACATAACAGATGTAATTACAAATACTGCTGGTGGCTTTCTTGGGCTGAAATTTTATGATTTAAGCAGTAAGTATATTGATACTAAAAAATTAGACAGGGTTATTATTTCTATTGGAGTACTTTTGTTCGTGTTACTTATCTCCATACATTTCAGTCATTTCGTTCAGCACAACAAGAATGTGTCAATAGCTGGAGCTAACATAGGCATTGCGGGGGAAATTTCCTTCCGTCTGCTCAGCCAATGAGCTAATGATAAACAGAAATAATTATTTCAAGATACCCTCTCCAATGCCTATATACTTAGGATGCAATTGTAATAGGCAGTTGTGGTCAAACGCAAAAATTCAGTAACAGCTTTACTATTACCGAACTCTTATTATAGAACGAAGTCAATTTATAACGACATTCCCCCTGAAATTTCAATTCTTTGCCCATTAATCCATTTTGCATCTTCCGTGCATAAAAATGCAACTACACCGCCAATATCGTGAGGTAACCCAACACGCCCTAAAGCTGTGATGCTTGCAATGTGGGCATTTATTTCTTTATTATCTCTTGTTCGCCCACCTCCAAAATCTGTCTCAATAGCTCCGGGCGCAACAACATTTGCAGCAATGCCACGTGACCCCAACTCTTTTGCAAGGTATCTTGTAAGCACTTCAATAGCACCTTTCATAGAACCGTAGGCCGAAGAGCCTGGGAACGAAAAACGCGCAAGCCCCGATGAGATGTTGACTATGCGTCCGCCATTATTTATGAACGGCAAGGCTTTTTGTGTAAGAAAAAATACACCTTTATAATGAATGTTCAAGGCTGTATCAAACTGTTCTTCGGTGGTGTCGGCAAAAGGGGCATAAAGCGCTGTTCCTGCATTATTGATAAGGAAATCAAAGTTCGTGCTGCTTGTCTGCTCTTTTAAATGTTCTGTCACTCGTTTAAAAAAATCATCAAACGATTTTACGTCGCCTGCATCCAACTGAAAAGCAGCCGCATTTTGCCCGATTGCTTTTATATCCGTTACAACATTGTCTGCTGCCACTTGATTGCTGTTGTATGTGATCACTATATCAATGCCTTTTTTGGCAAGGCTTAAAGCCATGTCTTTTCCTAAACCACGACTGCCTCCAGTAACCAATGCGATTTTGCTCCTGCTCATAATTTTATTTTATTAATTGTTCAATGGCGCAAAGGTATATTAGAAAAAAGGCTTGGCAATTGTGAGAAGAACTTAGCTTGATATTAGCTGAAGGGTGTGCAAAATACTGATTGATCTTCCATCCATGAGCATAGCGGCAAGCAACTATGTTAGCTGCGGCTTATTTAGCTCTCATCTTGTTGCCTTTAGCATCATGAGTTACCTCGGCAAGCCCGAGTGCTTCCATTAGGGGAGGTATATACATGGCAAACCTTCCGCGGAGCCCTTTTTTAAGTCCGTACCAACCGCCAGCCGGGTTTTTTTCAGAACGAGCCCAAGCCTCGACAGTCCCTTCTTTAGCTGGTTTTTGTTCATCTGCACTACCAAGCTCCATCCAGTCACCGTGCTTTTTTAGCATTTTATGTAAGTCGTCTAAACAGTCAATGTTATAAAGTAAAACCGTTTTACCGACCGTACATACCAATACATCTTTCCCATCTTTTTGGTCAACATGCATTGTGTACTCACTTGTCCATGGGGGTGTTTTTAATACCATTGGTTTTTCTTTTGCCCCAATTTTATTTTTCATGATAATTTATTTTAAAGACTACAAATATTTTATTGTGTTGGATACACCCTTTTGAGGAAATACTTTGCCAGGTGGGTAACAGGGTATAATGCCTTTGGTTGAATTTGCTTTTTGATATTGATAAATGAACAGGTCAACAAAAAGCATAAAAACGATAACAATTATCCCATTTGTATTTCTATTCGGCATGCTAAGCTGTTTGCTGTTCTATTACCTCTTCCCCGCTGGGTGTCCAAATCCAAAGCCCGATAGCCAGCAACAAGCAATAAGCAATATCAGTGTACATTTTATACATCATTCCTGCCATCATTGCCTGAGGGATCATTAGTATTCCGTGCGCGAGGTTTGCCCAAAGGGTAAAATTGAGAAAAGAAAGATTGGATAATGGTTTGCGGGCGGCAATGAGCATAAAAATTCCCCATACCAGATAAACGATTTCAATCATCAGCTCTACATGTTTAGAAAGTATATCCCACCGTAAAAATCTTAGCGCCCCGCCTTCCTGAATAATCGGCGCATCAATTGAGGTAAGTAAAAACAGTGTGCCGAAAAGCATTATAGAGACAATGCCATAAATAGTAAGAAATATCTTAAGTGCTTTTAGGTTTGATGTATGTTTCATGGGAGCTTAATTTCAGTTGAAAATATTTGTTGATGAGCCTATTAAACGAAGCAGTTCTTGTTTGGGCGGGACCTCAGGCCCGCTTGCTTTTAGTTGCTCCTGAAATATTTTGAAAGAGGGCAGATCGTTTAAAATTTTTTGGTCTTCGTCTGAGTTAAAAAAAGCCGTGTGGATAAATGTTTTATTGTCGGCGGCTAAGCAAGCATTGTAGTTGATACCCTGATGTTTCAGATTGGTTAAATCCGACATTACCTCTTTTATGTTTTGCTGATTTTGTTCTGAGAAGTCAGCCTTAGTCGTATAGGTAACTTTAACTATTTTCATTTTTTGATTTTAGAATAGTTGAATTATTTGGCGTTGCCTATAGTTTCTGCTTCCTTTTTTAGGTCGCTTGCAAATTGTTCAAATGATTTGTCAAAGGGTGGTATCATTTTAGCGAACAAAGGGAAAATAGGACCGCCAATTTTTTCATTCATTGTGAAATTTGTTAGCCCGTTGCCAACGGATAAAAGTGTGTAAACTCTTTTGCCCATAGTGTCTCCCCAAACTAATTTGTTGTCGGCATCAAATTCCTTTACCAAAAGTTTGAAAACTCTTTTGGGGTCAAGAGTAGATTTTAATTGGATTTTCCCTCCTTTGGTAATAATTCCTTCTATCGATATTACGGTTGAGTTCCATCTTGGGTAATCAGACGCATTAATGAGCAAAGCCCAAATGATGCTTTTGTCTGCCTGAATGTCAATGCTGACAGCCGTCTCCCTGCTGAAAGTCTTTTTTATGGTGAGAGCTTTGCCGTTCGATGTGAGGCTTGTCATTTTGCTATATTTTTATTTACATAGCTTTTGACGATTGAGGTAAAAAAAACGATAGGTTGTTCTTAATTTTTTTCTGGATAGTTTTCCATTGCCCTCCTGTTGTATTCTAAATGATGCAGTTGAAGCTCTGAACCATTGGAAGAAAAAGGGTCAGTTTCTCTCATTATTTGAAGCCGCAAGTCTAACAGATGCTCTTTGTCGCCTTTATCCGACACTTTTGCCATTTCAATTTTATTTTTTTCTGTTTCAAATATTTGTTTTGGATTAAAAATCCCGTTGAGCTCAGAACATTGATGGCAAGCACCTTCTTTATTTATTAATGCACAACGTCCGTCAAAGATGCTTATCATTTTAGCTCTGCCCGCATGCAAGTAGTATTTTGCCATTGCTTCGCTGGTGTCAAGAATTTGAGCAATTTCCGATACTTTAAATTCGTGAACCTCTTTTAATAGAATACAAATTTGTTGCTCAAGTGGCAATGATTTTGAAATGCAGGCCAGGCAAAAAGTGATATGTTCTTTTACTTCAAACTGCCCATGTGGTGATGTGTGTTGGATTTGCATAAGTTCGGGGAAGTAACTTGGATCAGTTAATGCTTTTGATCTGCAGATATCGTTTACGTTTTCTGTCCACCTTTTTTTAGCTCTCAAATTGTCTTTCGCCAAATTAGAAGCAATGGTAAAAATCCATGTCTTGACAGAAGAGCCGCCATGAAATGTG
>Ga0302280_1002048_pt1 | contig 15936 bp, 15 predicted proteins | sample III_Fen_E1_1_FD_198771 | JGI IMG/M metagenome (GOLD analysis project Ga0302280, IMG submission 198771) | Peat permafrost microbial communities from Stordalen Mire near Abisko, Sweden - III_Fen_E1_1 | ecosystem: Environmental > Terrestrial > Soil > Wetlands > Permafrost | place: Sweden: Abisko... | reverse complement strand
ATAGTTAATTAACTATTGTTTCTTTTAGGTTTTATTTAAGATGAAATTTGAATTCTTTATTTTTCATCTCAGTTTAAGACTTTTTTATTCTTTAACTTTTTATAAAAACTTTTAAACTGAGATGAAATTTGAAATCTTCAATTTTCATCTCAAGTAAATATTCACTTTAATAGTTAATTAACTATTGTTTTTTTTTAGGTTTTACTTAAGATGAAAAACAAAGAATTCAAAATTCATCCCTATAATACTCACTAAATATTACTATAATAGTATGCTTATGAATCTTTTTTTTATATCAATAAAGTACTTATAATATTTTATTGATATAAATTATTAATATAATGATTAAATCTTTTTTTTGTTATTTTTCATTTTCAAATTTTTATAATCATCTCCTAATAATTTTAAAATGCGAAACTTAGTTCTATCCATTACTTCTTTTACTTTATTTATAGAAACTATAGACCATTTATTATTTTCATATACATATAATTTTTCGTCTCTATAAAAAATATTATGATTTTCAGGATATTTTGCATTTTTATGTATTTTTTCAACTGTTTCTGATATTATTTTATTCAGCGTTTCTTCTGATATATCTAATGATGCTGTACCATCTAGATTTGTTTTATTTGTATTATTCTTATCTATAAAAAATAAAATATGCCATGCATATTCTAATGTTTGTATAGGTTCTAAATTCTCATCACCTAAATTTCTAGGAGTTGTATCCTTATAATCATTAGGTATAATATCTTCGGTCATTTATATATATTATTTAACGATAATATAACTTTATATAGAAATCAAATTTTATTTATCAAATCAGCAAATTTTAGTCGCAAATATGATAAAGTATTATTATTACAGTAATTGTAAGACACTTTTATTTTAATATTAGTATTAACATAAAAGATAATTGAAAATTCGTTATATATAATGTTTAGTACTATCTTTTATTGTTTAATATCAAAGATTTCTTCAAATCAGTAAATTTATTTAATTTTTATTTATTATTTTTTTGTTTAATTCTTTTGCATCTTTTAATAATTGCATTATATGTTTATATGTTCTATCAGTTATTTCTTCAAATCTAGTTTTTGGTATTATAGACCATTTATTGTTTTCATATGCATATAATTTATCATTTCTTAAAAAAACATTATGATTTTCTGGATATTTTTTATTACGATGGATCTGTCCTATCGTTTTTTCAACTATTTTATCTATTATTTCCTCTGAAATATCTACTTCCGTTGTTCCATCAGAATGGGTTATTTGCTTATGATGTTGAGTAAGAAATGATATAACATACCATGCATATTCCAATGTTTGTATAGGTTCTAAATTTTCATCACCTAAATTTCTTGGTGTTTTATTTTTATAATAACTTGGTATATCTTCAGTCATATTTATTTATATATTTTATATAAAATCAAAAATTTGTAATAGAAATTCATCTTTATTATTCAGGTTCTTCATTTTTATCCACATATTTCTTTGCTAATTCTGTAGCAATCATTCCATCTGGATGATATTTTATTGCTGAATCTAATTCATCTAATTCTTCTCTTATTTCATCTATTTCATCTATCTTGTCTTTGAATTGTTCAACTACCTCTTGAGCTTCATCTAATGTGTCATCAACTTTTTCTAATTTGTCTAATTTATCTTTGAAAAATTCTTCTTTCTCTGATAAATCTGTTCTCACATATTTCTTTTTCTTATCATCATAATCCCATTTATTTGTTGAATCTGTTACTTCACATATTATATTTCTTCCATAATATTCTCTATATATCACAGCCATACAACATATATCTGCTATTATAATAAATCCATAAAAATTATGAAATACCTCATACATTGAATTCTTACTCTTTTGTAATCTTAAAAATCCTAAAGTTAACAAATATAATATCGTTCCTAGTAATAATGTCATACAATTTCTTTGAATATCTTTCATACTTGAAAATATTGGCAAAACTTTAAATAAATTATGCAATATGAAAAAATACATCTTTTAATATCATTGAATATCTTTGTATTTAATGATATTCCGAATAAGATATAAATATAAATCTATTATTTTCTAGTCCAATGATTATATAATTTAATATCATTTTCATAAAACTTTGATAGTTTTTGTTTATTTACATCATTAATAGTTCCTCTTTCTTTTACACTTACATTTAAATTTTCAAATTTGTAATTTTCAATATTATATCCTAATAATTTTAATGTTTCTTCTAATTCATCAATAGTTATTAATAAATCTACATTTTGTGACCAATGTGTCAAAGATTTATATGGACTAAATAGTAATGTATCTTCATATGTTATCTCATTTATAATATCATTTAATGTCTTTGATTTATCATCAAAAAAATAATGTAATCTATCTGGAAATGTATCTCTCATATTATTCCCTAATCGATAATTCAAAAATGACTCAAATCTTTTTATTGGATCTCTTATTATCGTAAATGTTACTTCCTTATCAATTTTTATTACTTCCTTATCAATTTTTATTGCTTGATTATGTCCATTATTTTTAATGTTACATACACTCATATATTGTGATGAGTATGTTCCTCCACATTTAGGTGTATGTATAAATACTAATTTATTATTACATTCATCTATTTCTTTTTTCATTTTTAATATTATATTTTTCTTCCATTCTGGTATCATAATATATATTTATATATCATGATTTTTGTTTTTAATACATTAGTAATTTATAAGATCCTAAAATCAATATAAGTTTTAAAACAATCGGTAATATCGATTACTTCAATTGCGTCGAGTGCGTTGGAAGCCTTCCGGCGGCGAGACCCCTGGGCGAGCCAGTGGACCGATCTATGAGTCATTTAGGGGTATCAGAGTAATAAATAGGTCCACCGGAAGGCTTCCAACGCACTCGACGCAATTAAAGTAATTTATAAGGTCCTAAAATCAGTATAAGTTATTAAGTATCATTTTATTATCAAAGTTGATTTGATAATCAATATAAATTATTTACTATTTTTTAATAATTTATGCATACATAGTATGTTTAATATATTTGTTAAAGAATTCATCAGTTCCTGGTTGTATTGTTCCTCGCATTTTTACTTCTTCATTATTTTTAAATATTTTTATTCCTTCTATTAAATCTATAAGTTTCAAATGTTTTACAGGATTTTGATGTTTTCCAAATGTTCGTCTTGAATACGCTAATTTTGACATTTGAGATAATGTTTCCATATCTCCTCCTTTTTGTGTAAAATATACATCATTTTTTTCAAATAATGATTGTGGTATGTCATCTATTGTCCATCCACTTAATTCTACTTTCTTATTAAATATATCATGCAAATTTCGAGCATTATAATCTTTTATTTCATATCTGAACGGAAATCTACGTGCCAGACCAGGATTATACGAAAAGAAACATTTATCTAATTCATCCTTATATCCAGCTACTATACAAATAAATTTTGTTTTCAATTCAGTCAAATTCTGATTTATTGTATCTATTGCTTCCTTACTAAAACTATCTCTTCCTTCCTCATTTCCTAATGAATATGCCTCATCTATAAATAATACTCCTCCTATTGTTTCATTTATTACTTTTTGTGTTTTTATCGCCGTTTGACCCAAATAACCGGCAATTAAATCACTCCTCTTCACTATTCGAAATTTACCATTCGCATAACCTAAGGCAGCATATATTTTTGCCAATATACTTCCCAACATCGTTTTACCAGAACCTGGCGAACCATTTATCACTGTATGTAACATTTGATCACTATCTTGCAAATGCGATAACAAAAACATCACTTGATCCATTATTTGATTCTTTATATCTTCCAATCCTATCATATTCTTTAATTCCATTAATGGTTCTTTTAAAGCTTTCAAATAACTCATATTAATCGGATATTCTAAATCTTCTTTATCCTCATATTTATCTATTACTGATAACATTTCATCAAGTGATGATATATTCTCACTTATATCCGTCTTCGTTCTCTTAATTTTCTTTCGTCTCTCCTCCTCCACTTTTTGTACCCTCTTACGTTTTCTTGTTTCACTTGTCTCACTTTTATCTTGATCAGCCGTCACATTATTTGATAATTTTGGTTCTATTGATTTATTGTCTAATTTAAATATTAATATCGTCGTCGTTTTTCCATTATTTAACATATCCTTCGGAATCTTATTTAATATTTCATTTGGATCACAATTATTATTATTATCATCATCATCGCAATCATCGCAATCATTACAATCATCGTCATCGCAATCATCGCATCCATTACAATCATCGCATCCATTACAATCTTTTTCTTCATTGGGATTAATAATTAAATTTTCGGTACAGAATGCGCAAGTACATTTAAATTCTGGTTCATTATCATCTTTGACAATAAAATCTTTCATTTCATCATAATCTTCATCGTCATCTTCTTCATCATCTACTGAATCTGACGAACCTAAACTTTCTGATTTATGTTCTTCTGGTGTTAAAGTTGAAGGTAATAATAATTGTACCGTTTCTTCTTCAGATGATGAACTAGAACTTTCAGATGGTGTACGATTACGTTTTACCATTCTAGGAGGATTCCTTTTAGGTAAAGGATTATTAATATTATTGGTATCATTGTTATTATTATTGCCATTGTTATTGTCATTTGTGTTGGAACCATTGTTATTATTATCTTTTTTATCTTTGTTATTATTGTTATTATTGTCTTTGTTGTCTTTGTTATTATTGTCATTATCCTTTTGACGTTTATCGTCTTTTTTATTATTGTTTTTACGTTTAGTCATATAAAATATATTATATGTAAAAAAATCAAAAAAAGTTAAATATATAAAATTTAATTGTAATCAATAAAAAAGTAAATTAATAATTTTTGATTTATAAATATTTTATATAATTATATTATCAAATTATACTTTGGAAAAAAAATGTCTTATGCTCAAATTAGTCGTATTGAACGTATGAATAATCAACCTTTATATCTAATAGATAAAGAATTTCAATCGGATAATGTTTGTAAATTTATTATTGCTGGTTCAACTGCTAATATTTATAAAGTTACTACCAATTTTAATCAAAATTCTGAACAACCAATTATTCATTGTGATTGTCCTGATATGTATAGTTGGGCTAAATCTGATGATGTTAAATGTAAACATTGTTGCTTTGTATGGATTAAAGTTCTTCGTATTCCTCCTACATGGCTTTCAACCAAAGATTTTGCTTCTCAACAATTTATTATATTACAAAATTCATTAAAAGATCTTGTAGTTAGAGCAGAACTCATTAATACTACTTACCAAGAAAAATATAAACAATTATCTAATAATTCTCCTACTACAAAATCTCCAGATTTACCTATTATTACAATAACTACCACCAATAAATTTGCTATTACCAAAGATTTAATTGATAGTGAATGTCCTATTTGTTTTGATCAATTAGTTATTGAAAGTTCTTCAGAATGTCCCACTTGTCATAATGCAGTTCATAGTATATGTATTACAAAATGGTTATCTATGGGACATAAAAATTGTGTCTATTGTCGTGGTGATTGGTCTGAATTTGAAAAAAAGAAAACTATCGAAACTAAATCAAAATCCAAGAAAAAATATATCCCTAATTCCGATTCAAATTATTTGAATTTAGATTCTTAATTGATTACAATATTATTATTGTAATCAATTTATTGTTGATTCATCATCATTGATGTATTATCAGTGTTTTGTTGTTGAGAATCATTTCCGTTAAGAATACCTACACCAAATCCAGCTCCTACACTTAATCCTTTAGTACTTTTAATGAAGAAATAATAATGAAATGAAACTATTCCTAAAATAACTAATAAAAGTAAAAGAACTAATCCATAAACCATACCTGCATCCATTCCAAAAATAGTGTCCGACATTTTTATATATCTTTAACAAATATTATCTTCTATTTCATCTGTAAAAAAATTTGATTAGTATAACTTATATGGAACATCATCCAATTGAACAAGTAGAACCAGTTGTTTTAGATCAATTAAAAAAATTAGTATCAAAATGTAAAATAGTTATTTTATGTGATTGTTATCCTTTAATAAAAGAACTTAATAAATTAATAAATATCTTATACATTCTTCAAAATAATGAATTAGATTTGTATTTTAGTAATATACTTACATATCATTTCATACATATTGACAATGAACAGCAATTACAAAATATTTTCATCACCAACATACATGAAAACATCATTACCACTAATATTCTAAATACTATTTGGAACAAAGAAAAATTTCAATTACAAAATAATAAGAAATTATTAATTGTTTTTGTTACTTATAGTGATCCAGAAGGTATATTTGCAATGATTGATACATTTACTAAAAATAATAAAAAAGTTGATATTTCTTTTTCCGAAAAAATTCAACTTGAAAAAGACCTTTTAAATTCAATTATCAAGATTTTATTACATACTCACGACACATTAAACTATAATAATCAAAACAATAATTCTTGCTGTTTACTTCTATAACAAAAAATTTTATTATATTTTGAAAATATTTGATTTTTAGTTATAGTAAAGAAAAATGAAACAAATCGACTTTATATGTGTCTCTCCTAATTTTAATGATAATAAGATGCGTTGTACATACAATAGAATAGGGGAATCCATGTTTTGTGAATTACATTCACGATTATTCAAAACAGATTATCTTAAATATAAGAATTTAGAAACATATTCTATTCAATATTTGAATAAATATCCTTTATCTTATAGTACGAATATTCGTAATTTACTTAAAATATATCATTTAATTGATAAATCTTATAAATTAAGAATTCAATTCAGAGAAAAGGCTTTTATGCCAGAAACATGGGATGTTGGACACGATTTACAAATTAATTATCTTTATAATCAACTTATTCATTGTGAAAACATTATTGAAGAGAAATTCAAAGCTAATGCTGATAATTCATCTAATGATGATGATGATGATTCTAATCAATCTAATCAATCTGATGAGGATTCTGATGAAGATGATAACTATACACCTAGTTCTTATAATTCTAATAAGAAAAAACAATTAAAAACACAACTCAAAATTCAACGTTCTCGTTTATCAAAAACTCAAATTGCCGCTAAATGGAATGATGAATTAACTGAATTTTTACGTAATAATCAACTTAAAAGACAACAAATTCTTGATAAATATACTCAAGCAGAAATTGAAGCATGTGACAAATACCAATTACCATATTTAAAAGGATTATTCTATTTTACCGTTGCCATTAAATTTATTTCACAATACAAATTATATCGTTGTCATGGTGTTACAGTTATCAGTAGGGGATTCACTATTAAAACCGATAAATTTGAATCATTCGCTTTAATGAATGATGATTTTGATGATGTTTGTAGACATAATTCTCATGCATTTTTTAATAATTTAATGGATTCACCAAAATATTTTATGATTTATTATAATATTTATTCAATGATTCTCGAAAATAAATTAGATACCCTTCACATGCGTTTATTCCTATTCAAACATCAAAGAACTTATTATGATTACTTTTTATGGTTTTATGATTTTGATGATTATATTACATTATATTCAGAAAAACAACACACCAAAAAAAATAAAAAAAATAAAATGTCCGAAATCTTTTTATTTCATACAGACTCTTGCAAAAATAAATGTTGTTTACCCTTCTTCCAAACTGATATCCCTACTTTTGATGATATCAACAAAGTTGATGCATGCGTTCCAGATAAAGATGAACAAATGAGTTTCCATTGTTCTCCTGATAATTGCATTATTAATGCTCCTTTTTATCAACCCGGTGATAATATTATTTTATCCGATGAAAGTACCAAATATGATTTAAATGATACCAATCGTAATATGACCGAATCTATTATTAAATACACTCGTCGTTTTCAATTCATTTCAGATTCAATCAAAAGAAAAGTCAATAAAAAAATTACTAAACTTAAAAAGAAAAAACAATTATTATTATTAAATAATAACTAATTACATACTTAATATAAGTATGTAATTATCTTCATTACCTTATATTTTACTTAATTTTTACTTTGTTCCTTGTTTTTTAACTTAATTTTTACTTTGTTCTTTTTTAACTTATACTTTGTTCCTTGTTTTTAACTTAATTTTTACTTTGTTCCTTGTTTTTTAACTTAATTTTTACTTTGTTTTTTAATTTTTACTTTGTTCTTTGTTTTTTACTTATTTTTGTTTTATTCTTTCCATCTAGTTCCACAATTATTGCAAGTTATAAATGTTGTCATAGGTTCATCTTGACTACGAGTTTGTAATTGAAAATATGTGCATTCTCGTTTATGACATTTATTGCATTTATATAAATCTGTAGTAGCTACTTTTTGATTATTTTCATTTTTAATTTCCTTTAATCGTTTATCTTTTAAGATTTTCCATTTTGGAGGATATAATTCTTCATCTGTCATAGCTACTAATTGTTTTAATGAAATTGTTCCATCCATTACTTTTGGGAATAAATATGTGTTTCCTACATAACCTGTAATATTTAAATTTTCTAATAAATTGTATCCTGTTGCTAAATATTCTCGTCTAAATTTATTATCACCCATATCACTCTTTGTTATTTCCTTTACTCTTATATACATTAAGGTTTCACATTCTGTTCCTTTTTCTCCCAATAATTCAATAAATTTTTCCTTTATTTTATTTCTTTCATTCATCATATCACCCATTGGCTTAATATTCTTATTTGATGATTCAATTAATACATTTGTAATACTCATATTTAATGATGATGATGACATATTATCATCTTCTTCTTCATCACTTTGTTCGGATGTTTGATCATATAAATCATTCATTTGATCCTTTAATTTTTCATTATTTGACTTTGTTGAAATAGTCAAATTTAATGTTCGTTTAGTTGTCATTTTATATAATTTAATTAATATATTTTAATATGTAAATTCTTATTGATCAAATTTTTTATATATATAAATATATTTGATTACATTATTATATTATTTATTTTTTATAATTATATATGCAAAATATTAATAAAGTTAACAGATCAAATGATAAAATTAATGATAAATTAATTAATAGTGATTCTATTAGTAATCCATTAGGATATTCAGTTATTCATGAATATCGACAAGAAGATCTATCTAATTTTTCATCATTTTCTTCCAATAAAAATTTACTTCACAATAAACAAAATCATATCTGGATTCCTGATAGTAGTATCACTCATTGTCAACGTTGTAATGTAGAATTTACTGTTTGGTTACGTAAACATCATTGTCGTTGTTGTGGTAATATTTTTTGTTTCGATTGTACTCCTTTTCGCAAAAAAATTCCTAAAAATCTCAAAGAAAATTCTAATGATTCATCACTCTTATCATCTAGTTATTATAATTTATCTGGTTCATCACCATTTGGTATTTCGAATATTCAAAATGCTGTAAATGTTGTAAATTCTAATGCTCTACAACGTTTATGTTATTCATGTAATGATCAAATTGATTTGTTAGCATCTCTTGATACTTTAATTGATGTTTTTTCTTTAGTAGTTCCTGATATTTTTACTTTAACTAAAATGTCACAAGTTTGTCACTTATGGTATAATTTAGTACAATTCTTTCTTGGGAAGATTCGTAATATTCAATATAAACCCATTAATCAATCTTTTTCAATATTGGAAAAGAAATTATTATGGAATAATCGTCTACATTTTATTGGTCATAGTCACTATACTATTCTTTTAATTAAAAGTCTTGATTATGATTCTTTTCAATATCGTAATACACAACATAATGAATTTATTAAATTTCTTAATCTAATTGAAAAAAAATCATCTAATTATAAACCGATTATTAATTGTATTCATCTTTTATGTACTAAAAATTGCTGTAATATTCTTAAACCATATCATGCTATTGTTATTTCTGATTTCTGTTGTCGTACTTCTGTCTGTCAAGAATTACATGATTTTTCTCTAAAAATTTTACAAAAAATTAATAATGATGAACTTTTTTACTATTTACCTTTTCTTGTTGATAAATTAATCTATCATAGAGTTGATAGTTCTTTCTCATGGGGCAATTTCTTAATTGAAAGATCTATGACTAATCCTGATATTGCTCTTGAATTATATTGGAATCTTATTTATAAGGAAAAAGAGACTCGGCATGCTATTTATAATTTTTATCTTAATAAATTTCTTAGTACTATTAATGAACAAATAATTCTTTTAGTTAATAAAAGTTTTGCTTTTGTTAAATTTTTAGAAAATATACCAAAAACTCAAGATATCATTGAAATTAAAAACTATTTTAGAAAAAATAGTATTCAAAATTGTGTTATTCCCATGGAATCTTCACTTAAAATTGAAGATGTAATTTTGACACAAATGCATATTAAAAATAGTTTTACGGCTCCTCTTTTAATTCCTTTAATTTGTAGTATTAATAAAGATATGATTTTATCTAATGATAATAATGATAAAAATTATAAAATTAATCAAAATAATCAAACTATTAATTACAAAATACTTTATAAATTCGAAAATATTCGACAAGATTATTTAATTTTAAAAGTCATTCGTTTAATGAAATATCTATTACATACTTATGAAAATATTGATATTGAAATTGTCGATTATCATGTTTGTCCTCTCACAGATCAAACTGGCATTATTCAAATCGTTCCAGATTGTAAAACTGCATATGAAATCAAAGAAAAAATGAAATTCACCATTTGGAATTATATTGTTGAACATAATCCTCATGTTACTGTCGAAAATTTACGTCAACGTTTCGTTAAAAGTTGTGCCGCTTATTGTATCATTACTTATCTTCTTGGGGTTGGTGATAGACATCTTGATAATATCATGATCACCAAAGAAGGTAAATTATTTCATATTGATTATGGTTTTGTACTTGGGACCGATCCGAAACCTTTAAGTCAACCTAAAATTCGAATTACTCAAGATATGATTGATGCTCTTGGTGGTTATCAAAGTGTTTATTATACTGAATTTCTTAAACTTTGTAATCGTATTTATCAAGGTTTACGTGGGCATTTAAATCTTTTTATATGTTTATTAGCTATGTTATGTCAAGATGATAAAGAAAAATATAATAAATTAGTTGAACTATTAACTTCCAGATTTATGCCAGGTGAAACCCAAAAAACAGCAATTGTTCAATTAGAAAGCGAAATTTTAAGAAGTACTCAACAAAATTTAGGTGAAGTTATCGTGGATTTCTTTCATTATCATAAAAAAGAAAATACTATCTCAAATGTTCTAACTAATACAGCTTCAGCTACACATAATGTAATTTCTTCTACGGCTACAATTAGTAAAAAAGTTGGAGGTTATGTTGGTAATACCATTAATAATTGGTGGCAACCAAAAAATTAAAATTTCTAAAATCTTTATAATAATCTGTATTTTTTAATCATATTTAGAAAAAGTAAATTCTTTAGACTAATACATTTGTTTTTTATCATCTTGTTAGTGAACAATAATTTTCTATGTTATAATTATAAATATAAAATGTTTTCATCTATTGATACAAAATGGCAAATCTCAATCTTTAGCGCTATCGTCGCTTTCCTCGTTTTTAGTCCCTTTATCTATAATTTACTCAATTCTTTGACTTCCATGGTCGGAATTAATATTGCTGATAACGGTTGTCCCACAACCGTCGGACTTTTGGTTCATGCAGTCATCTTCATGTTAGTTGTTCGTTGGACCATGGATATGAATCTTTTTCAATAAATATGAATAAATATGAATCTTTTTCAATAAATATGAATAAATATGAATCTTTTTCAATAAATATGAATCTTTTTCACTAAATATGAATCTTTTTCACTAAATAATTTTGTTCAAAACAAAATTATTTATTATTTTCATTACTATAATTTTGATTATATTTTAGGTATTCTAACATGAATTCAATTGAAATAAAAGCTTTTACTGAACTCATCAAATCAGAAATAGAACTTCATAATATATTAAAAAATTATGATTTCGCCGGTGATTGGTTCGATGAGATTATTTCTTTTATCTTTTATGAATTACAATCGGTCATTGCAACTCGTAACTTTCAAAAAAATGATAATTTAATTATAATAAAAAGAGACTTGCGAGATGTTATCACTAATTCATTCACTGTTGAAAATGGAAAAACTCTTGGTATTTTTCATCAATTTGCTGAATTATGTGTCGACATTTTTTTACGATATTACCAATCAAGTAAATGGGATTTTGAAAAAAATCCCTTATCAATCAAATCTTTAAATACATGTACTTCACTAAATGTAACTACAATTGTTTCAGACGAATGTTCTATATGTAATAATCCTATCAGTATGAGTTCGATAGAACGTATAATCAATAAATGTGATCATAAATATCATGCTAAATGTATTGATGAATGGTTTGAAAATTATTCAAATTGTCCTTTCTGTAAGATAGATTTATCTAGTTAAGTACTTTGGTAAATTTGATTATATTTTTATCTTTTTATTGTAATTGACCCAGGATAAACTATATGTCTGATGATGACTATATATGTCAAGATGAATCTATTACTATTCTAAATGATATTAAAAAACAAATTGAAACACCGTATAAAAAAGGTGGAGCTAAAACCAAAATTCTTCATATGAAAGTTGAAAAAATTATTAGGAACATTTTTATGCTTACTAAATATCCACTGGCAAATAATACTGAAATTATAATTGGATTATATCCTATTGTTAGTAGTATTGCTGGTATCATAACAGATTTTGAAGAGCAATATATTAAAAAATTACATCATTTGCTTGGATTCTATTTTATTTACAACAAAACTGATGCTAATTCAATTCTTCTTGACCTAACTTCTAATTCTCCTTCTGATTCTCGTATTATGATTTTGGATCATTCAGATTCAGATTCTGAATATGAATATGAATATGAATATGAAACTGAATCAAATTATGAATCTAATCAGATTGTATCAATAGAAAAAATTTTTAATGAATTAACTCTTTTAAAAATGGCTGAAAATAATACTAATGAATGTTCGATTTGTTTAAATACTATTATAAGAGGATCTATTGTTCGGATTATTACTTCATGTGATCATAAATTTCATCAATCTTGTGTTGATCCTTGGATTTCTTTACATAAAAATTGTCCAAATTGTAGAAAAATAATTAAAAACTTTGATTAGTTGGTATGATCTATTTATTTTCTTTCTTTGATTTATGAGATTTAGTTTTTTTATTTAGTGCTAAGGCTTTTTCGGCTTTAGTTTTTAATTCTAACATAAAATACTGTGTTTGACGATCCCATAAATTAAAAAAATTATCATATTGATTGTTTCCTTTTTGTTTTTCATTGGTTCGTAAATTACCTGTATAGTTATGTCCATGAGTAAGTGCAATAAAATTAAAATAATAAGGCATAGTCATGACTTGATGTTCACGATTTTCTACAAATGCAAATCCTTCGCCCATTTCTAAATTTCTATGTTGATAAGGTTTCTGGATCCAAAAATTTTTAGTATATGCCATACTTGCTTCTGATATATATTTGGTATCTGACATATAACTATAATTATCTAATAAATGATATATTCCTAATTCAGTACATCCTATACATTCTATTCCTTCTTCTTTATGATATTTTAATAATAATTTTACTTTGGTTTTTAAACTCGATTCAAAATAATAATCATCATCATCCATATGTACTATTATATCACCTTTAGATTGTTCTACTCCCATATTTCTTCTCTGCCAGAGTGGAATATTACCACTTACTAAATGATATTTTATTCTTTCATCTTTGGGAAAATTAATAGGTTCACTTGGATCACTATCAATAATTATCCATTCCATCTTTTCTTTCGGATAATCAAAACTATAAAAATTTCTCATTGCTAGAGACATTAACGCCCACGTTCTACCTTGGGTCGGTGTAATAATACTTACCATAGGATAATTTTTATCTTCTAATCCTTTTAATTCTTCTAATCCTTTTAATTTTGCATCTCCATCCTTGGTTATTTCAAATTCAACTGATTTAAATTTTCCTCGAATTTTTCCTTTTCTTTCACTTATTGATGTTTCCGTTAATAAAGATTTAATCATATCTTTAGCTGTTTTTGTAGTTGTTTGAATTGATGTAGATGATAATGGTTTACTAATTGTTTTTTCAGAGGAGTTTTGTAAAATAATATTAAGAGATTCAATTGGAATTACCTTTGAAAAATCTTTTTCCATAAATTTTAAATATGCTTGATGTGCATATTCTTCTCTTATTCCTTTGGTTCTCTCTGGGATCTCGGAGATATCGTCATCATCTATAATATATTTTTTACATGTTTCTACAATGTTATCATATTCTGAAAAAATTACATAATTTGAATATTCTTTATCTAATATTGGATCAATACTTGGTTCAGATATAACAAATGCTTCATTAGCTATTAAATAACTTAATCTACTAGTTTCTAAAATTGGTTTTGGATAATAATGAAGATTCAATACGATTTTTGAATCAGCTATTAATCTATCACGTTCATCATTCCATAACGAAAATTCAGCATAATAGACTCTAAAACCTTCATTACGTAGATCTTTAATCATTGAATCTCGTCTTGGACATGATGATCCATAAAATAATATGTCATATTTCTTATTTTTACTTTCATTTTGCACTATTTTATGTAAATTAGAAGTATATCCTAATGGAACATATCTGATTACTGGTAAATCTGGATATTCTTTCTTTAAATTTTGAATATTAACTATTGAATAATCCCATATTTCTATTGCTCCTCTTAATTTATTTAAATAATCATTTGTAAACCATGAATTCTTATTCCCTGTTTGTTCAAATTGATATGCTATATATCGAGGAGGTAAATATGGTGTTTCGTTATTCAATCCTAACATAATAAATAAATCTTCTTCTTTGATTATCTTCTGATCATCGATACGAGTTAATAATTGCACCGTAAATTTTAATTTTATTAAAGCTTGATATAATGATTCAGCAATTTCCTGAAAGGTATCATCATTATAATAGACATATATCATTTGTTTAATTTATTTAATAAAAATCTTTTCAATTCAAAAATCTTTGTTTTTTATTCTTTGAATTTGTTTATATAAATTCAAAGAATTGTTTTAATTCTTGCTTTATCCAATAAATCTTTTGTAATATATTTAACTTTGATTGTTCTTTTATCTAACATATATATTTTACATAATCTATGTAATCCATCTAATATATCCAAATCATCTTTATCTTGATATACAATTATAGGATATTGTAAATTGGCATTTAAGATTTTACAGTAATCAATGGGAGATAAAAATGGGTTCTTCATTAATTGATTTGGGGTTATATATTTATTTCTCTTTTTTCCAATTACGGTCCATAAATCCTTATCCAAATTATGTGTCAATTTATTTATATTTATTCTATATGGCTTTAATCGTTCTGTTATTTTCCATATTTTTTTTATATTATATATACCATGATCTCTCCAAGCTATTTCTAATTTAACATGTTTTTTCATTAATATATTTTAACAAAATATAAATTTACTTTGTTATCAATTAATCTAAAAGGTTAAATTGTTTTTATTCTTTGAATTGTTTTTATAAATTCAAAGATTTTTTTATTCTTAATTGTTTTTATTCTTTGAATTGTTTTTATAAATTCAAAGAATTTATTTTAATTAATTTATATCGATTTATTTGATTATTTTAATTTATTCAGTAGGCTTCCAAATACCTTCCGGTGGCGAGACCCCTGGGCGAGCCAGTGGACCGATCTATGACTCATTTAGGGGTATCTGAGTCATAGATCGGTCCACTGGCTCGC
>Ga0302280_1002047_pt1 | contig 15947 bp, 7 predicted proteins | sample III_Fen_E1_1_FD_198771 | JGI IMG/M metagenome (GOLD analysis project Ga0302280, IMG submission 198771) | Peat permafrost microbial communities from Stordalen Mire near Abisko, Sweden - III_Fen_E1_1 | ecosystem: Environmental > Terrestrial > Soil > Wetlands > Permafrost | place: Sweden: Abisko... | reverse complement strand
TCTGAAAAATAACTAGATAAGGATATTTGCCGCAGACAGGATGCTGTTATTAAAACACCCAAAGAAGATATATTAATGGTAACAGATAGCAAAGCACATATAATAAATCAGTGATCTTTTGAATTAATGATAAGAGATATTAATGATCTGCCATACTAAAGTTCTTAAAGATTAGTATCTGATCAAGATTATTTACATTTTTAAGATTCTAATATCAATATGGCTTTTAATTTTTTTAGAAATAGGAAAGAAGATATTTGAACTCCAAAATTAATATATTATTTCAGTTTAATTATTTGATTAATTAAGGTTTATCTTTTACAATGAGTCAGGTTGTAGATGAAGAATAAACGCCCATCAACTAAAACATTCTTGTCCCCAACTCAACTACCAATTTACAATCTTCCATAACCTATTTCCAAAAAAATATATTCTCTTTCCTGATGTGGTCCTTAGTGATCTCTCTAATTATCTCTCTGATTATCGTCAACATTTTCACCTACAAATATTTTGTAAAATAGAATACAATTCTAACTTAGAAGTTGTAGAGTCTGGAATAGCTTTAAAAAGAATCTTAGAATAATTTGCTTTAAGCACAAATCGATCTCATTAGTTCTCAACAAAGGGAAGCCAAAAATTATGCCGAGATTATCAGTAAAATGAATAAAATTAATGAAGTAAAAGTTGATGAAAAAGAGTCAAGAGGTGGATTACCCCTAGTTTTACCTTTTCTCAACTAGCAAAATCAAGGGTATTTTATTTCATAACAAAGGATTGAAGAAGTACTATATAATTAGGAAACTCAAAAGAAAAGACTTGAGTTTTATATTCAAAGGGTCAAATTCATTAACTCGAGGAAAGAATTTCCCAGCTTGGCTTTGGCAAAGTACAACTTGATCTTAACAGCTGACCACAAAAAAGCTGCAAAAGTAGATTTTGATATTGAGTGGCAAAGAATTTAAGAAAAGTTTCAGCTTTCGAAAATCACTGAAGAGCTACCGATGTGCCTAATCGTTCCGGGTTATAATAATAATGCAAATTTCCGCATTTAGACCAATCTAAACTCGATATTTACCCAAAACTACTCAAACTACAAAGTAATAATAATTAATGATGCGTCCACTGACGGCAGTGGAGATACCTATCGTCGATATTTCGAATTCTATGGCATTGATCCAGCACATTATACTTACATCGAAAACCAAATCAGAGTTACTGCAGTCGAAAACATCTACATTGCGAGTACGCAACATTGTGGAAAGGATTAAATCGTAGTTACCATTGATGCTGACGACGAGTTTATCGGCAGAAATGCCCTCAAGATTTTTAACTGGGGTTATCAAACCAAAAAAGTAGGAGTTCTCTACTCCAATTTTTATTTTTATCGACAATCTGTAGAGGTGAGTGAAGGGTTCACCTAGTAGCACACCGAGGAATAGAAAAACAATAATTTATACAGAGACGTCAAAATGAAGTTCAGTCACCTGCGTTCATACAGAAACGAACTGTTTTTGAAGTTGGACCCTCGAGATCTAAAGGACGAATCAGGCCAGTTTTATAAGATTATGTATGATCAAGCCATCTTCTTTCCCTTGATGTAAATGTCTTGCGGGAGGGTGCAAAAAATCGAAGGATAGTACAACCTCCTCTATACTATGGGTACTGGTTTGAATGACTATTCTCGAAAAGACGATTTAGGAGCGCAAACATAAAAGAGGATTCGTACTGGTAAAAAATATGAGTGTGTAAAATAATTTGATTAGAAAATGAAGTCTCTGTCTTGAATCACTATGATAAAATATAAGATCTTTGTTGGATTAATTGTATAAACTTGTAATTGCAATGGAAGGATAACATATTGATCTTCAAGTTATATTCATATGTAATAAACTAACGAGAATTAATATGGGACAATTGTCAAAATTCAAACAAATTAATAGTCTACAGGCTATATTATTAAAAAGTAATTACAATATTTATAAATTTATAAATCTAAGAATCGTTCTTATCAGGATTCACTATAAAATTAAAATTGGGCATGTTTCCTTATGAAATATAACATTATTATTTAATTTTTTGTATTCTTTAAACAACCACCATTTACTTTTTTCAATTTATTATTTAGGTTGGAATTTTTACCAATTATTTATAGATTAGGAAATATATTTAAACCTCTTAGCCATTAAAGTTCTTATAATAATATTTATTTTCATTCATATGCTAAATTTGCTTTCTGGTAGATAAATTATTTTATCATTAAAATATTAGATAATAGATGATCAGATCATTAATGAATAAACTAAATGATATCTCCCTGAGTATATAGATTGACAAATGGATATATTTCTTTGCCTAAAATTTAAGGGTTGAATTTCATTATGAATAAACTTTTTTCATCCATGTACCATTCCAACAGTTTTTCTTTCATATTTATCATTAACTTAAAAATAGAGCTATTTTCAACGATTCCAATTGTGCCGGCTGCATCTTTGTTTGGACCATTTGCATAAATTTGACCATTATAAAGATACAATCCAATAAATAACTTGTTGCTACAAGAGTTAACGACTCCTTTTATTTCTTTCCCGCAAATTCCCATCAAAATATATTTGGAGGCCGTCTTTACAACCTTAAATTTAAAGGAGCAGATTCCCGAATTTGGTAGTGTTTAATAATGATTAAAAATCGTATGAGCACCTGGTCCAATCATTTTCACCTGTTTTCCATTATGCGTGATTTAAAATGACTTATAGTTGGGATTGGATGTATCTCCTTTAAAGTTCAAATGCTGAATGGAAATTAATTTTTAAAGTTTTAATTGCTATTTGCTCATTCTTGCAATTTGCTCATAAAGTTTCTGCAATTTATCCGTTTAGTTATTAAACTTGGAGTGCTCCAAACAAATTGTAATTCTAAGTTCATAACTTTTTTCCTTGTAAATGACTTCGATGGGAATTATTAAGCATCCTTCATCGTTAACTTCCATGAATTAGTTTTCGATCAGTTCATAAAACAGATCTGGGATATCTTTAAAGATTAAATAATTTCTAAATTATCTCTCGAGAGTTCCTTTATTGAGTTAAATGAAATATATGTCTCCCTTCTTAAACTATGTCAGATCGAGGCGCAACGTGTTAGCATCTAGTTTGATTTATCCTTCAAAATTAACTCCCCGAATAGCAGCGACTCCTCCTTCAGTAATGGTTTTTTTATCCATAAAAAGTATTTAATAATTGCCGTAAAACAATAAATATAGCTAGAAAAGACTTTTTATATTTAATAAGTTCATAATGATGAAATTTTTCAAGACTTTATCTACTGAGCAAATTGAGTATATTTTGGTTCTATTAAAATTATGAGGGTGAAGAGGATAAATCTATTCTCTGGAATTCATAACTATTTCTTTTACAATATTATAGAAAATAATCGGATGGATAAGTAGGATAATCTATAAAAGATTATTAAAACTTTATTAATGAACAAATTGAAAACCATATATTTAAATACAAAAATCAGTTCGTTATTTGTCGTAATAGAGCAATTAATTTTAGAATTCGTTATAGTCTTCAATAAAAATGATTTTGGCCTATTTATTTTAGGAAAAATGTCTATTGCATATTGTCATTAATGCAAAAGTACAAAATTAAGTTAATAATTCACATGGACCCTATACAAAAAACTTAAGTCTTAGCAAAAAATAATAAGAGTACTATTGTAAAAAAGGATTGATGATTAATCCTGAGCCATTAAAAGCGGTAAACTTAATTAGTTACCGTTTTACTGAACGCCAGATCATCTATTCTAAGAGCATTAAATATTAAACGTATGAATTGACTGAAAATTTAAGTCCTATAATAAATTTTATTTATTATACTTTAAATTAAAGATTCCATGATCATTAGCGATAGACAAATACATTTAAATTAGATTTATTTAACTCTTTTCTATTAAATTATTTATTTACTCCAATTGTTTTTAAAGTCTTAAACTGTTGAAAGTCAAATTTCTCTAAATTATGACATCCGTCTATATAAATAAATTTGTACATATATCGAGATGCTATAAATAAGGCAAAAACATAGTTAATTTTTTCATATCTTCACAAGTAAATCTATATTCCTTAATCCTTTACTCCTGTTTCCTTTCACTTTCACTTTCTCTTTCACTTTTATTTTGTTGTTTTGGTTATTATAAGTCCCTCTCGTCTCCAATGTTTAAATATTTTAGATGGCTATATGATTCATTTTCGTTAAAATATTATTAAAATGCTAAGGCTACAGTACTCCCAGAAATTTCAGTAAATTCTATATTTAAATACTCCAATTTTATCATTTTGACTAGGTGCTTTTTAAAAGAGTCATTAATCGATGTATTTCCTTATTTAGTTGAATGTTACCAAGATTTAAAAATTGAATATTACCAATAAGCTTTTCTCCAAAGTAGTCAAAAAAATCGGAAAAAATTGGACGACAATTATCTAAATATAAAATCCACTACACATGCTTAAATGAGTTAAGTTTTAAAGTTTATTAATTTAGCGAAGGCAAGAACTATTCTCAGGATGAATTGCCGTGAAATTAATGTTATCTTTATAAGGAAATCAATACCCAAATATAAGGATGTTAAGTGAACTAAGCTAAATAAAGATTTTGGCTCAATTTAGAGAGGTTCTTCACGAGCTTTAAAAGAAAATTTGCGTAAAATTGGTAATTTTTAAAGACATTCTAAAATGTGATTTGGATTTTTTATCTAAAGGCATTGTTCTAATTAATGAAAAGTTTACAGATCGATAAATTTATTAAATTTTTATTATTTTTCATGAGACCTTCAAAATATTGCTAATTTTCATCCAAAATTATCGCTACTTTAGGTGAACTATACCTTTTAATTTTAAGGTGGTAAGATTAGTCAAGTTATGCATGCTTGCAATGGATTTTATATGCAACCCATACTATTCGAAAGCTGGATCAAAATGTAATGTCTTGATCCTATCAAGACGATTTTTATTGTTCTTCACGTTATCTGCACTAATTTTGCTTCCAATCCACAATGTGTTATTATTCTTAAGATTAAGTAAATCTACAGCCTATATGCTGATAAGTGTATCTTGTTAAAAACTTTTCCAATTTTTATTTCGAAAATAGTATTATGTTTGATACTAATCAAAAAAATTCTCAAGATCCCATTTTAACTCTAGTTTTTAAATGTTTTGTAATTCTGATGTGGATATATATTCTAAGTGAGAATATCCAAATTAATGAGAACAATTAAATGTTATAGTTTTCAGGTGGGGATACGATTTAAGAAGTTTTCTTATTATTTATTTTGTAGCAAACTGACTAGTAAAAATATGAATGGCAGTTAAATGGATAAAGGTTTATTTAATATACTATAAAGCTTTTAAAGGATATTTTACATTTTTAACAATTATCTAAGATTATGCTTTCTTAATAATATCAAATTGATTGTTTTGTATTTATTATATTTTTTTTACTTTTCTTTCTTTTGTTATATTTTCTTAAGTTTTATTTGCTTTTTTAATCATCTTATTTTTTATGATTTGGCATTTAATTGCTTTGTTTGAATGTCTTAAAGCCATATTTTCTTATCCATTATAATTATATGAGATGGATTACTGACTTATTGATTGATTATTATTTTATCCATTCTATCTGCTTGATGACATCAATTGCTACGATTTTACAATTTCTTATTAATTTGCTTTGTCCTTCATATTTTAATTTTAATTTTAATTTTCTTGAATATTGAATAGGCCTTTAGAAATATTTTTATTTTAAAAATATGATAGGATTAGTTGACGCAATTAATCTCCAATACGTGAAATCTTCTCTTGGAAATTTCTCTACTATGATTGAAGTTTATGTTTTAGATAATTATTGAAGGAGTTATATTATTTTTGCTATTTAAAATCGATAATTTCCTTCAGTAGATCATAATTTTAATTTTTCAATTCTCCGATGATTTCAACAGGATATTTATATCTATTTAAACTATTGGTTAAATTTTATAGTTCTTTCTAAAGATATTTTTATCTTATGACTGATACTAGATCGTTGCATATATGATTGATAAATCCTTAAAAATTTTTAGGTATCTATTGTTTGATATCTTAACTGTCTTCCTTCATTGCATTTGAGGATTAAAAATGTTTGAATGTTAATGGATGAAGCGCCATAATCTCATGATGATTTCTGCAATGCCAATTGTTTTCTTAGTAGTGAAAAATAGACGTTCTATTATCACAACACTACTTCGACCAGCAGATGGTATCTGATTATTCTTCTTTGATCATTGCTTTAATCTTACCAAATATATCTAAAGCACAATTATTTTATTATTAAATAATATTATATGCTTTTGAGTTGATGCTTGACTTTTATCAGTGGAAAAAGTTTATGAAATATTTTTTTCCTTCTGTATTTCTACTATAGCAGATTTTATTCTATCTATATAATTTTTTTGCAAAAGATAAAAGGAAAAAATATATCTATATTTATTGCTTGTTTTTTATATGTTTTTTATTATGTTTATACTTTTTATTTAACTTTCAAAGTAAAATCAACAGCATATTTAAATTTCTATGAACGCGTAAGAGTATTAATCATGGATGTTATTAACTTCCGAAGAGAAAGACAAAGATTGCTCAAAATCAGCATCTGAAATTATAGAATTGAGAAATGAATTAGCAAAAAGATTGGCAAGTTTGGTCGATCTAAAGAAAAACATAAATGAGCCCTAAAGATTAAAACAAATTGAAATATATAATTAAAGAGGGGGTATTTTAAGGAAGAGGCTGAATGAATTCATGACAAAAGGTTTTCACCTCGATAAAAAATAAAAAATTCCTGAAGATGCTTGGAAATTGGCTGTCTTATACAATAAAACCGATTTGGAAAATAAAGGCACCCAAGAATATGGTCTGTCAAATAAAAGATGATTTACAAATATCTTCATTCTTCAGGTATATGATTTTAGCTTACCAAATTATATTAATGTTTTATCTAAAAAATTAAATGATATTCAAGAATAAATACTAATTAAAAATAATAATAATGAAATGAAGTCGCAGAGGGTAAATATACTTCTTATAATCAATTATATAATCTTGATAGAGTTAATATAATCAATCAGCCATTAAACAATTTCATTTGTTGTTTAATAATACAGATAATAATGTTTAAACTTGTAATTTATCTTTTTCTTGTCATCCTCGCCACTTGTGCTCATTGGTAATCTCATGGCAATTTTTCAGATGAGAATATCACCTTCATTCGAAATACCATCGACGAGGCACTTTCCAAAGCAGGCACATCTTTTCCCGCAAAAGATATTGCCAAATATTTATCGGATTCCCTAAATACTATCTGGTCAACTGCTTGGAATGTAATTGTTGTGGGACTCCTAAACAATCATTAAGGAAGTGTTGCTTATTACGGATATTCATATAGCGATCACTGGTACAAGCTGAGCAACTATGGCCGAAAGCATCAAAGCTTTATAATTTGGAAAGATTATCACTGCCAAACTTGGGTTGATTTCGCTTCTAACACTCCTCCGCTAAATGACAGTGGCTCTCTCAATCCTTATGTAGTTGGGCCAGTTCTTTCTAGTACAGGTGACTTGCTTGATTCGTCAGAAACAATGTACGATGATGCGCTATTCCTCGCCAGTAACATGGTATTCGTGGCTGAAGGTTTATTTAAAAACCAGTAATCTCTATTCGCCTCTATAGTAATTTTAGGAGAGCCAAATTCTCTATCAGCTAGATTCTGCACTACACAGGAAGACACATAATATCAGTTTAAATATATTTCTCGAGCATCTAAAAAGAAACCTTTACAGAGGCTATCCTATCTAATATTTAGGTCGAAGTGAATAATAAGTTTGATCTTTTATGAAATATTTAATTTTAACTAAATTAGAGATAACATTAAATTCAATGCATATATTTCTTTTACTATCAATTAGATTTCCTCGATATCAGAGCAAGAGCTCGGTAATTATCAATCATTTTGATGAAAACTACTCCTATGACGAATTTGAAGCCTGCTTAACACTCTCATTACTATTACTACTATTACTCAATGGGCTGCTATCATTTAGTTATTTGCTTTCTCTGACTTGATAAACTTCATAGGGCACTGGACTACTGTTTCCTGCTACACTGCAATAATAAATACTCGTCTCCGTATTCACAGATTCAATTATGAATGTGGATACCCCATCATCCGGATTAGAGTCGCATTCGATATGATCCCCAAAACTTCCCGTGTATATCAACAAGCGGTTTACTTCCAGAGCTTACATAACCTACATTACATCGCTTGGCTAAAGATAGTTATAGATGTCATTTAATTTTGAATCCTAGATAAGAATTGATTTTAATTTATCTATTTGCTCTTCAATTCTTTTAGTCTCTTATATCTTAATAGTTATTTATGCTTATAACTCACAGACGTTTCGCTCAAGTTCGCTCCCTTAAATTCCCCCTACCCACTTCATGAGGTTTTTCCCTAATTTTTAAATGTATCCTATTCCTTCCAGCACATTGGTTATATCATATATGCGACGTTTTTGAATGCCCAATCGCTAGGATGCTTCTTGAATTTCTATAGTCATTCCAGGAGCTTATTTCATTAGATTTACAAATCTACGAGTGAGGCATGCAAGAGTGTTGCCACTATTACTTTCGGGTTTTTGTGAGCCTGAAACATGAGAAACATGCTACTGACTGCTGTCATCGCTTTTTACTATTGACTCCTCCACGAAGATGGGCTACTAAATCTTCCTCAAGTCTCGGAACTCCTTTGTAGTAAAAGATTTTCTCATTGTTGCATCTGCTAATTTAATTTTTCACCTCATTATCTACCTGAGGCCGTTTAAATTTATAAATGTTGATATATTTTGTACAAATAAAAAGGAGGGACTTCATCAAACCAAATTATTATTATTTTGGGTTTATCATTAGGGTTTATTGAATCGAATGAACTCTAATCGTTGATTAAAAATTCTTATTACTTTATATATTTTTTAAAACTATTGTGTGTATATTGTATATGTAGAATAAAATATAATAAGATAGTTAGCATGAGCGAAGCCAAACACAAAAAATCAATGGGCAAATTACCAGCAAAAATATCTAAAGTGCCACCTGTATAATCTGCAACAAAATTAAAGCAGCGATCGCAATTTGCAAATGTCAAGCCAGCTCAAGGATAAACAATTAGTCGTAATCTTATGGTTGACTTTAAATCACCAAGTTAGCAAAGAATATAGATATAACAATAGAAGTCAATACAGTCAGTGGAGTTTTCGAGCCAAACCCCAATCATTTAATCGGTTTATCATTCTAACGATAGTCATGTTTCTAGTGAAACTGCCAAATCAGCCATTCAATTGCTAGTCCCTCAAGAAAAACAAAATTAGTATGGTTTTCAGTTACCAAAATCTTATATATTTGCGTTAAGTGGGCTACAGTAAGGGATCAAAGCGAGAGATGTCGAAATTCGCAAACTTAAAAAATATTTGAAGGATCAAACAACTATTCACGAGAACTGCGATGCTGAAATATAGGAAGGTCATCAGAGATAGGCTTAATTCTAAGATAAGATTTCCTAATTAAACATGGATGCCAAATTTCTGCGTGAGACTTTAACAGATTTAAAATCTCAAAACACCCAAATCATCAAATAAAAAATCCTGCTGGAGAATTAGTTACAAAATTTAAAAGAATAATCTCATAAGAAATCACTGGAGTACGAAAATTAAATGAAAAGCAAAATAAATTAATTGAAAGAAGCCTCGGTATTGATTTTAGACCTGAAGGATAATTTAAAAATCAAGGATTGCTAATTGGACAACAGAAAGAAAGAAATGTCAGAAGCTCTCCTCAAGGAAGGTGAATAAAGGGCCAAAGCCAAATCGTAAATATCCATTCTCAAGCAGGAAATTGTTATGCTGAGCGATAAGGTTGTTTTTCAATAGATGAAAGATAAGGAGCAAGTACTCTTAAACGAAAAGAATAAATTGGACGCTCTTGAAGCTGAACTTGTCATCAATCGGGAAATTTTAAAATAAATTACTGCTGAGGGGAATACAGAACCAAGATTTCGTTCGCAAACTTGCTCAAAGGAAGCATACAATCATGAGGATAGAGCTACAAAGAATATACCTCGATTGCCAATTTCATCAGCCACTAAAATGCAGTAACGCCCTTCAATGAATGAGCGAAGTAGCAATCGAGCTCGTATGTACCGTTAACCTCCGACTACTACCGATCGTAATAAAAACTTGATCAGCCAGTACCGAGAGCTGATGCGGCATTAAAAATAGCTTATAAGTTTTAACTATCAGATGTAGCAATTGTAAAAATCAATGATTTCCTAGAAAGACCAGATTCACCGATAGTAAATTCAAAGAAACTATGCTCGGCTGAAGCGATAGATATAAAAAAAGTAGATGGTGGTGGCTGAGTTGAAAGCATTTTTGAATGATCCCACCAATAAGGGGATCAACTGATATTTATTTTATTTTGTAAGATAAAAACAAAGGCTGCTGAGATCAATACTAATTATATTGCTGATGAGAGATATCAAGGTAAATTAAACTGGCAATTTACAAAGTTTGCCCAGGTTATTATAAAAATGAAATAGTAAAAATATTGTAATCCTATCTTAGTTATAATTAATCTATCTCATGAAGAGCCATATCCTCATTATCCTGGCCATTCTTTCCCTCTCCATTGCATGGGAATACAATAATCCTTATCGCATGCCTCAGGCAACAGCTCAGCAGCAACAATGGATTGATCAGGATATAGATCACTTTGACTATTCAACCAGTGCAACCTTCAAGCAAAGATATTATATCCTTGATGATTTTTACAATCACAAAAATGGACCTGTCTATCTTTACATTTGTGGAGAAGCTGAATGTAGAGGAGTCTCCAATACTTCATGGGTTGCCTCATTGGCCAACTAAACTGGAGGGTTGATTCTTTCTTTGGAACATAGATTCTATGGGAAGTCAATGCCCTTTGGAAATGATTCAATGTCACTTGAAAATTTAAGGTTTTTAAATGTGGAACAGGGATTAAGTGATCTTGCTTACTTTGTGAAATATATCAAAACCCATTAGCTTCACGGTGTTACTGATAAAAATCCTTGGATAGCCGTGGGAGGATCATATGCAGGAGCTATGTCTGCTTGGTTCAGGGTTAAATATCCTCATCTGACTGTAGGTGCTCTCTCATCGAGTGGAGTTGTTGATGCTGTTGAGCTATTTTAACAGTTCGATTAACAAATCTACCAATCTGCCTTAAAAAGCGGTAAGGCATGCGTTGATGCCTTACAAGACTTAGAAAAATATGTCGAAGACATTATCAAAAGCGATGAAAGGCTAAACTTTCAAGCGCAATTCAAGGCTGAAAAATTAACAGCAACATAGTTTCTTTTTTATTGGGCAGATGTGATGGTCTTTCAATTCCAGTACAGCAAGAGAGTAGAGTTCTGCTTACAAATATCAGGCAAAAGTCGAGAACAAGTATTTGCAGTTGTGAAGAGCATTGCCTTGACAGTATCGCCTGTTGATTACGGAGCTTTTTACTTGGGAAATGCCACTTTCGCTATGTAAACATTAAATAATATAGACAAGACGGCAGAGGAGCTAGGGCTTGGATCTATCAGAGCTGTACTCAGCTCAGTTACTTCCAGACTCCTACTATTCCCTAACATCGCATGAGATCGACTGATCTAAACGAATAGTTTTATAGGGCATGGTGCGCTAATATCTTTGGAAAGGGAGTTTGGCCTGATACAAGTAGAGCCAATTGGGAATTCGGAGCTCAAAAATTAGAGGCTACTAATCTGTATATGTCTAATGGCGATGAGGGTACTTAGTAATATATGAAGATCCTTGGAGATGGGCCAGTCTACAAACAAGCAGAAAAAATGTGATTAGCAAAGTCTATCACTGTCCTAACTGTGGCCACTGTGTCGATCTCCACACTCCCATTTTTAACGATCCCCCAGAGTTGAAGGTAGTACGTGCCGAACAGTTATCCCACGTCAAAGCCTGGATTTCATCAGCTACCACAAAGAAGAACTTCATCATTCTTTGAATAAGATTGAATAAATTTGTTGTGGATTATAAAATTTATGTTTATTTGTGATTTAATGATGGCCGGTTTATAACCTCAACTATAAATATGCTCAGATTGGTGAATACTTTGCTGCTGTATCGATACTTCAAACCAAGGATAATGAACATCAACACCCTCATTAAGAGGGAGAACGAGAAAGAACAACCATAGATCAAATCAAAAATTACTTCTTCAACCTAGAAAAGTATCAATAGTAAAAACAATCAAGGATAAGTCAGCTTTGCAAATTTGAGACATGCTATATAAAACCAGAAAGTTGATTTGACTCGAGAGTAACAGGTTATCAATCACCAAATCAAAATATAAACCAAAACGACCAACCTTTATCTCCTCCTGAAACGCAAAAGTCTAGCCTTTACTTAGAAAAATTTGGTCAATCTACTTATTAAAGCGCTTGAACTGAGGCAAATCAATCCTCATGATGCTGAATAAATATAGAAATTCGATAAATTACTGGAAAGAATTTCCAAAAAGGTTCGTAAAATGGCACCAGAGGAAATGATCAGATTATTGTACAGCATGAAAAAAATTAAAATGCTTAACACTGATATCAAGAAAATGAGTCCTCTGATTCGCATCATTCTGTAGGAGGTATTTTCCACTTTATTTAGTTTTCTTCACGAGTTGATGCCAAATAAAGTTAGTTTTTATCATTTCAGGTCATATCTATTGACAGCAATATCAAGTTGCTCCATAGTCTAGATCACTTGCATTCGATATCGGGCGGAGAGTATGAACCTGCCATCTTGCAACTGATTAGAAGCAATCTTTTGCACTTTTATAAATTAACTGTTCCCAGAGAGGGAGAATCTTTCATTAATAAATCGATTAAGTGGTACTTCTACTTCGGATTTATAAAATTATCCAGTAGCTATGATTTACCAATAGAAGTCATTCAATCATTTATCCGAATCACCAATTCTCTGAAGTACTCATCGGTTTATGAAGAAATTATTACATCAGCCGATACAATCTAATATTTTCATTGTAAAATACCCTTCATACCATGGACACCATTCGTCGCCACTGTCGTGGCAACAAAATATCCGAATTTAGATAGATTTTCCATTTCCACCTCTATATTTTTGAGAATATCCAAAAGCCCAATTAAATCATAAAAATGAGGCCAATCTTTATTCTCAAGCATATTGAGTATCTCAATGACTTTACGAGCCACGAAATTAAAGTTTTATAGTTCGAAAATCTCAGAGAAATAACCTTCCATCGAATTTTGCTTTTTGCCTATCGAATATACTAAAAGTTCTTTACGAAGAACTACCTTAATCTCGTTGAAAAGGGTAATATTGAAAAATGGGTTCAAGATGGATAATAAAACAACCAATAGTTTTTGGGATCCATCCTCACCCTTTACAGCAAATTGATAGCTGAAAAAAAAGTAAACTGTATAAATGAATACAATAAATTATTGAGTCTCTGTCTTTAGTTTTTCTAATCGCTCTCCTTCAACAGCCAGACAACCCTCGTTCGTATCGGGCTTGTTTGTTCTTTTAAGAACATCAAAATTATACTGGATCTATTCTTCAATACTCATAAGAAAGCAACAAAACAATAAAGATCGTATTTTAAAAAGCATCAAGAAGTATTGAGTTATATTGAACTCTTTCACCATTGGGCAAGCATTCAGGATAAAATTAAGTTGACCAGTAATACACATTTTGAAGGCAGCTTTTTTAAAATATTTTTTGGTAAAATCATCTATCTTCCCAATGTGTAGAGAATTGCCTTTCTGTTTTCACAACGAGTATTAGTCGATCGATAGTTCTTATCGCTGCTCATTAAAAAATATATTCGATTATCTGAAGAGAACCGATTGCTAGGCTCAAAATTTTTGGATATGGTGCAATCTAATGATTTTAAAACTGAAATGGCTGCATTTGATTAGCTCATCGAGAGCGAAAGATAGGACAAGGATAAATTAAGCCAATTTGTTAGATTGAAGTACAGATTGAGAGAGAAGATGAAACGAGGCTTAACTATGTTCAAATTTTTTATTCTTCTCTTTGAGAATATCAATAAGGCGATTGGTAGTCCTACCTTGGATGTTAGTTCAAGCACCCTTTTCAAGTAAATTTATTTTCATTTTAATGAAGAGATGAAGTGCCTCAATTATAAATAATTAATCACTGGCGAAATCTATGATCTGGTCAGCTAAATTTGTCAGTATCTGAATACCAAAGGGATTTAGGTATAGAAATAAAATTCAATTGTATTTGCCATGTATGAAAGGGATAAATGTAAAGAGAGGAGATAAAAAAATATCAACCACCAGAAGAAATTATATCTAAAATACGGATAATCAATTGAGTTACTGCTAAAAGAGCATAAAATAAGTGAATAATAGAAGATCGGGGAACAAACTGAAAGATTATCTTATTTGAATAGAGCAAATGGCATTGGCATTGCAATTGACTAGCAATCAACAGACGCTTCTCATCTCAGATTAGACCATCTGATTTACCAAAAAAATGAGGGTTATCTAGACATAATTCGTAAAAATATTAATGAGTTGTGATTCTAAAATAAATTATTTGTTAAAAATAGACGATAATTTTTATTGTTCCTTAAAGCTGTTTTCATTAAAGAATTATTTGTTTTAACTTTGTCGAAGTATTTTTGCAGCGCTCATCATTTGTTTTTGTTGCTTTGGCCGACTGGGCTACCATGCTCTCCAAGCTGAATCATTTGATTATCCAAATTTACACTTTATATTATGCTATTAGGCAAGCCTAAAAATTTTATAATGATTAGAAAGTCGTAAAAAAAGAATTTATTCCATTTGGTGATTGGATATTTCTGCCATCCTTCATCCTTATAGTCTCTGTTCTCGTGATTTCTCTCTTTTTTGAACATCGATTAGCTCATCGATCTCCAAGGTCAAGTTTTGCTAAGTTTTTTTATTAATTTGGTCAAAACTGGATTGTGCATATGTTCTCGATCGTCTTATAGTTATATAGTTACTTCCTCCTATGATTTATTTATTTAACTTCACCGCCTTTCCATTGATCTATTATGATTCTAACAAATTTATACAATTTACACATAATTTAGATTGTAATCACAGAGATCGAACTGAGATAATTATTAAATTTTAAGACTATTTTCGAAGAGATGATATTTAATAAAGTTATTTATGAAATGATCTTTATTATTTCTTGATATAATTATGAACTACTTTCCAGCCTAATATATATTTAAAATCCTTATTATTTATTGTTTATTTATTGCTTATTTATTATCGCTTATCTATTATTTATTTATCGCTTATTTATTATTTATTTATTATTTATTTATTTATTTATTGATTTTTAGATTGTATTTATTATTATTTCATTTACAAATAAAAAGAAAAGGTTTGTCTTATAAAAATAGAAATTGTACTTAGAAGCAATCGACTCAATGTAAAAATAAATTACTAATTTCTCTTAAATGGAACAGTACGAAAATGGCAAGGAGCGAAGGCTGAAGGAAGTCTCAAACTCTTCCTTATCTGCTCATATTTAAAGCGCAAATTAATAATAGAAAACTATCAACTAAATTGAGAAGGTTGATTTGGATAATAAAAGATTAAAATAAAAAAAATATCTCTATATTTAAGCACTTAAAATCTGCGAAAATTTTGATTTAATATAATCATAAAATTATGCTGACACTCTCAACGACATTGGTTAGATTTGTTAAAAGGAGAATAATAATAATGAAGCCCTTTAATACTACGCTAGAGCATTGAATGTTTACGGAAAATCAA
>Ga0302280_1002045_pt1 | contig 15957 bp, 18 predicted proteins | sample III_Fen_E1_1_FD_198771 | JGI IMG/M metagenome (GOLD analysis project Ga0302280, IMG submission 198771) | Peat permafrost microbial communities from Stordalen Mire near Abisko, Sweden - III_Fen_E1_1 | ecosystem: Environmental > Terrestrial > Soil > Wetlands > Permafrost | place: Sweden: Abisko... | reverse complement strand
CAAAACCATAGATACCTATCTTTTCCGCGTCTTTTTCAATCATAGAATAACTACGGTATCCTATAAGGCCTGCACAAAGTAATGGCGCCCCGGCTGCATTACCATACATACCAGGTAGCGAAAAACAATATTGTTCAAAAGCCACGGTGTATTCAGCAAAACCACCGTTAAGGGTATAACCGGTAAACAATGCATTTTCACATAGGTTCTCCCGGTGTTTAAGGCAATATTTACAGTAGCCGCAGGTATACGCAAGCCAGGGCACCCCCACTAAGTGCCCCTCTTTTAAACTGGTTATCCCGCTTCCTAGCTTAACTACAATGCCAACAATTTCGTGACCCGGTATCAGTGGAATTTTTGGATGCGGCAGTTCGCCATCCATAATATGCAAATCGGTTCTACATACGCCACAAGCAAGTACCTTTATTAATACTTGCCGGATTGAAGGAATGGGGATTGGTAGATTTCGAAGTTGCAACGGTTGGCGTGGCCTGTCAAACACCATAGCCTTCATGGTTTCCGGTAAATTCATTTTATTTTCTAATTATCCCCGCTACAGCGAATTGTTCTTTATAAACCGGGTAGTCGGTATACCCTTTTTCACCGCCGGTATAAAACAGATCCTCGTGAAGTTCCTTAGAAAGCGGCCAGTTCTTTTTAAACCTTTCAACCAGATCAGGATTATTAATAAACGGGCGTCCGAAAGCTACCAAATTACCCCGGGCATTCTCAATATCAAGCTCTGCTTTCTCTTTATCATAGCCGCCAGACAGAATAATAATGTTTTTAAAATTAGCTCTTATCAGTTTCTTAATCTCTAAGGGAACTATTGGAGCTCCCATAGCTGAATGATCAACAAGATGTATGTATGCAATTTCAAGCCTGTTGAATTGTTCTGAAAGATAATTATAGGTAGCATCTATTTCAGAATAGTGTGGCATATCGCTGGCTACTCCATAAGGCGATAAGCGAATACCGATTCTTCCGATTCCGATAGCGGCAGCTACTGCTGCTGCAACTTCTATAACAAACCGGCAACGGTTTTCAATACTTCCACCATAATCATCTTTACGGATATTACTTATTGGCGACAGGAACTGTTCCAGCAAATAACCATTGGCCCCATGCAGTTCCACACCATCAAAACCTGCATCGCGGGCGTTTCTGGCGGCAGTAACATATTCTTCTTTTGTACTCAGTATGTCACCGGTTGTCATCTCTTTGGGTACTATAAAGTCCTGCAACATTTTTTGGTCTGTCCACATTTGCCCTGCTGCTTTTATGGCTGAAGGGGCAAGTATCAGCGCCCCTTCGGGCATATTAAGCGGGTGGCTTATCCTGCCGGTATGCATTAGCTGCACAAATATTTTCCCCTTCTTTTTGTGTACCGCCGAAGTGGTTTTTCCCCAACCTTCTACCTGTTGCTTGCTAAATATGCCCGGTATACGGGCATAACCTAATCCATTGGGTGATGGCGATGTGCCTTCGGTTATGATCAACCCGGCATTAGCACGCTGTCCGTAATATTCGGCCATCAGCTTATTAGGTATATTTCCGATTGCTCTACACCGGGTCATAGGTGACATTACAATGCGATTCTCCACTTCTAACGCCCCAACTTTGATAGGAGTTAATAAGGTATATTCTTTCATACTGTTTTTAAATATTAAAATGGGTCGCTTAATCCACTAACCCGGATTAATTTTTTGTTTACAAATTCATTCAAACCTAACTCACTCATTTCCCTTCCATAGCCGGAACCCTTTGTACCACCAAAGGGCAGATCGGCTTGTGTCCATGTAGGGTGATTAATAAAAACCATACCGGTATCAATTTGATTGGCTATTCGTTTGCCCCTTTCAACATCCCGGGTAAATACTGAACCACCTAAACCAAATGGAGAATCATTAGCTAAAGCAATTGCTTCTTCTTCATTTTTTACTTTAAAAAAAAGAGCCACCGGCCCAAAAAATTCTTCATAAAAAACCGGATTATCAGGCCGGACATCGGTAAGGATGGTAGCTTGCATAAAAGCGCCTTCTCCATCCACCCTTTTGCCTCCCAATAGAATTTTAGCACCTCCGTCTACGGCCCTCTTAACCTGGTCTGCTATGTTTACAGCTGCCGCTTCGGTGCAAAGCGGCCCTAAATCTGTAGTGGCTTCCCTGGGGTCCCCGATTACCAACTCAGCTAATTTATTTTTAAATTTTTCCAGAAACGCATCTGCAATACTTTCCACCGCTATGAAGCGTTTTGAAGCAACACAGCATTGGCCGTTGTTATTCATCCTGCCTACCACGGCCCACTCCACGGTTTTATCAATATCTGCATCTTCCAGGATAATAAATGCATCGCTGCCACCTAATTCTAAAACCGATTTTTTTGTATGCTTGCCTGCTTCAGTAGCCACACTGGCGCCTGCGGCTTCGCTGCCCGTAAGCGATACACCCTTGATTCGTTTATCATCTACCAATTCGGTAGTTCTTTGATTAGATAAAAGTAAATTAGTATAAAGCCCCGGTGGGGCTCCTGCCTCTGCAAATATTTCTTCAATGGCTATGGCACATTGCGGCACGTTAGAAGCGTGTTTTACTAATACCGTATTGCCAATCATAATGTTGGGCGCGACGAAACGGGCTACCTGGTAAAATGGAAAATTCCAGGGCTGTACCCCGAGCAACACACCAATCGGACTTTGCCTTATCAATGCTTTGCCGTGTGTGGGGTTTAGTATTGTATCGGCTAAGAAACCCTCGGCATTTTTTGCATAGTAATCAAATATTTCAGCGCTTAACTTGATTTCCCCATCGGCATGAATTAAAAGTTTGCCCATTTCCAATGTAATCATTTGGGCCAATTCTTTCTTCTTTGCTCTCAGCAAACCAGCTACTTTATACAATAACTGAGCTCTTAATTTGTAGTCTTTTTTCTTCCATGTATCAAATGCGCTTACCGCTTTTGCTACTGCTTTATCCACTACGGCAGGAGTCATTTCATCGAAAGTCTTTATTACTTTATTTGTTACAGGGTTTATTGTTTGAAAGGCCATGTTTTTATTTTTTTTGAGTTTAATATTTATATCATTAAATCTTTTTTCCTTATTCCGGAAAAGATATCTTAATAGGCAACATCACTGATATTAGGGATACTTGAAATTATCTGCCTCAACTTTTTCGATCACCTCCTCAGCATTTAAATCCTTATGGTCGTCCACGCCAAAACTGGAGTATTCGTTTTCCTCATCTTCATCGCCAGTTATTACAAGTTTTTGTTGTTGTGTTTCTTTACATAACTCCATTTACTTGTTGGAAATAACAGTGAGTCTGGGCAATTCAAACGCGTTAAGAAGCCGGCAGATTAAGTTCGTTAGTCAAAATAAAAGAGGTGGAAAGGATATCCTTCCACCTCTTTGCTTTATTCAGCCAGTGCATAGTCATACTCCACTTCCAATTGGTTATCTACTGTCCAAACACCCGGTGCATTCCAGGCTATTCGTTCAGCTTCATCTTTTTGATACAAGGAAGAAACTGTACCGGTTAGTGTTGCTTTATGACCGGAAACCTTTACTTGAATGTTATTGTCGTAAATAGACCAATTGCGGTTTAGAGCATTTTCTATATCTGCTTTTTCAATCGCATCCTCTGTTTCGGATTTAAGTTTGATGTTATTTGTTACACCTGTTACGCCCATTAAATATTCAATGGCGTCTTCAGCGGCTTCCTTTTGGTAATTCCATTGTAATGTCCCTTCGAGGGTAATCCATCCGTTTTCCACCTTTACTTTTACTTTGTCGTTAGGAACATCCCACCGAGCCTTCAAAGCATTTAATACTTCGGTGGCAATTTCGTTGTTACTCTTGCTCCAGGAGCTAGCAAACTTCACCTCGATTTTTTCCACAACGGCAGTAACCCCGGCTACGTTTTTGGCCGCGTCTTCCGCTTCTGATTTTTTTGAATAGTTGTCAACAGTACCGGTTAAAGTTACTATACCGTCTTTAGCGGTAACGCCAATTTCTGCAGCATTCAGCAACGGTTCCCATTTAATGGCATCCTGAACGTCTTTTTGAAGAACTTCATTTGTTTTCATTGTATTTAATTTATGCCGGAAAATAATTTTTACGGCTATACAAAAGTCAGTTGGGGGTAAGGATTATTATTATACAATTCCAACTAAGACTTACATCATTCACACATTTAACCTGCCTTATAAAACAACCATGGGGCCATCCGGTTTTTACACGCGGCATATATGTTGAAATATGTTAGGGTAGTTTATTGTTATTTACTACCTAAACTTTTGCAGAAGCCTTTTCTATTTATGTCTCAGCGGGATTCTTTGAATTTTTATCTTTTAGCGAAAGGTAAACCCCGCTAAAGCAAAAACAAAAGCTTCTTTACCGGGTCGCCCGTTAATCATTAGAAATTTTTTCATTGAAAAATAGGCGATGCTGTTGCGTTTATATAATCATATAAATAGGGCGTAAGCTTTGCCAGTAGTTTTTCTGCTGTTTCCATATCATAACTTTGAGGTGTTGCTTTCTTTACCGCTTTCAGGTAATAATATTCACCTGTAACAAGGGCGCTTTTATGCTGCCCCGCTAAGTATATCAACGTTTCGGCGCCTTTGGAGGGAGGTATACCGAGGAATTTGAAAAGCAGGTTCGCAAACCAGCCTGCATCGCGCCCCAATCCGGTACTAACAAAGCCCGGGTGCTCACTATATACACCTATATTATACTTCGCTAATTTTTTTGAAAGCAAGCGGCATAGCAGTATCACTTCCAGTTTTGACTGCCGATAAGCCCTGAATCCGCTAAATTTCTTTTTAAACTCCAGATCATCTAGATTTACGTTGCCTTGATGAAGTCCGGATGCGGCAAAAATGGACCTTGCATCTTCCGAATTAGATAATGGCTCAAACAACAGGTGGTTTATGAGCAAAGGGGCTAAAACATTTACCTGCAAAATCTCTTCAATATTGTTTTTTGTCTGCCGGTAGCTAAAATTCCAAACACCGGCATTGTTGATGATTGTATCAATTTTACTGTGTTTTGATTTCACTTTATTACAGGCTGCGACTATCGATTCGAATGACGATAGATCGCAAATCACTATCTCAATATTCGCTCGGTCCCCTTTAAATCTATCTTTGCAAGCATTGACCAATATGTCGCCCTTTTCATAGCTTCTGGCAGTGGCTATTATTTGGTTTCCGTCACCCGCTAAAGCCAGCGCCGTTTCTAAGCCAATGCCGGAAGTAGCGCCTGTGATAAAAATTGTTTTAGACATGATATAAAGTATAATAATTATACTACAAAATTTGTAATCTCTTTCTTGCACGAATGTTACATCCGTTCCTGCGTATTTATTATTCACGGAACTAAGTTCCGCAATAGCTGAGGAAGAAATTTATCAGCTTATTTCTACCAGCATTTTGCCTTCATTAGCACCGCTGAATAGCCCTAAAAAGGCTTCTGGCAGCTTGTCAAATCCGTGAATAATGGTTTGTTTGTATTTGATCTTTCCATCGTTGATCCATGCAGTCAGATTTTTGATGGCATCGGGGAATGCGGATTTATAATCCCCGTTGATGAACCCTTGTACCATAACACTCCGGGTCAGTAGCATTGGCAAGATACGCGGACCCACCGGTAGTACGGTACTATTGTATAGGGATATCTGCCCGCATAGTGCAATGCGGGCATGAAAGTTGATATTGCCGATTACAGCATCGCTAATATCTCCACCCACATTGTCAAAATATATGTCTACTCCAGCTGGGCATAGCTGCGAAATATCCTGTTTCAAATTTTGTGATGTTTTATAATTGACTACTCCATCGAAACCAAACTCGTCTTTAAGCATCCGGCATTTTTCATCGGTACCCCCTATACCTATCACCCGGCAACCATGTATTTTTGCTACCTGGCCCACTATGATCCCTACCGCTCCAGCGGCACCGGATACTACGACCGTCTCACCGGTCACCGGCTTCGCTATTTCTACCAGGCCAACGTATGCAGTGAGCCCCGGCATGCCCAAAACCCCCAGGTAGTATCCCGCAGGTATTGATTTGATATCCACTTTACGCAGTAGGTAAGCTTTCTCTATACATTTTGTGGCCCAGGGCAGGTTTCCTACTACCGTATCCCCTGTCTTTAGCTGATTGCTCTTGCTTTCTAAAACAGTGGCTACCACTCCTCCAGATATAGGTTGGGCTATCTGAAATGGGGGCACGTATGAGCGGGCTTCGTTCATACGCCCCCGCATGTATGGATCTACTGATATAAACAGGGGCTTAAGCAATACCGTGTCCGCTACCGGTTCATCCAATTCCACCTCTTCTATCCTGAAGTTATCGGCCGTTGGCAAGCCTGCGGGCCTTGACGCTAAAACGATTTGATTGATTTTCATGTTTTGATTTTCTTTTTTGATCCGAACTGATGCCAATCGGTTTCGTTCATTTTAATGTTGAAATGTTTAGCCGCTTTTTGAAGGTTGGAAAATGCAAGGTCCTTTTCAGTGTCGGTCACTCCTTCTACCTGGTCGAACCTCGCCATTGCATCGCGAACGTGCGTGGGGTTTATCATAGGTTCTTTACGCGATTCGGGAAATGCGAAGGCGGTAATTGGCAGCCTGTTTTTATCAGCGGTGGAAAGACGTCCGGGCCTCATAGTTTTTTCTGGTTTCCATGTAGCTTCTGTCATAATTAAGGATTTAATTTTCTGTAAATAACAGCTGTTATGCGCAGGATCAATCGCCCTTGTCTTTATCTAAATCGTTATGGTCGTCTCCTCCCAAACTATAATAATTATTTTCCTCATCTTCATTGCCATTCACTTCTACGCCTTCATCGAATTCTGAACCGGGCACATCCAGGTCATCGCCGGATACATCATCCTTAAAATCTTTCTCGTTTCTTTTTCCTACCCTCTTTTTTCGAATAGGTTCTTTGGCAGCAATACCTGCGTCAAAATCATCTGCACCCTCATTCACAATTTTTTCTGTTTCATTTGGGCGTTTTGTTTTTGAAATGTCCTCCGGGTCGACCTCCTGCTCTTCAATGGAGTTCCTGTAAATGTCTTCACTGGCAGGATTGACAGGGTATGGAGGCACTTTATCACTTTTCTTAATGCGACTCTTTTTGGGGATCGGCTTCGCTTTTTTTATCTGCTTTTTCATAACTTTTATTTTCCCTTTAATCAACTTTGTGCCAGGCAGAAACCGTTCCTTTGGCAAAATATCAGCTAACGGCTTTGGCCAATAAAAATGCCGCGCCTGCTGCCACTATTCCGGTAAGCGTTACTTTAAGGGTGCCCTTTAAAAGCGGTTGACCGGTCATTTTACTTTTAAAATATCCAAAAAACAGCAGCGCCGATATCGTTGCAATACACGAAACATAGAATCCCGTGGTATTATCTTTGATAAGTATGTATGGAGATAAGGGAATAAATCCGCCAACCAGGTATGCAAGCGCAATAGTTCCGGCGCTTATGGCGGCCCGGTTATTTGCCGGTTTCTCCATATTTAATTCAAGCTTCATCATAAAATCGGACCAACTATTTTTATTCCTGCTTAATTGTAGTGCTACCTGTGTGCTTAATAAACTATCGACACCCATTTTAATTAAAATATCTTCTACCTCCTGCAATTCTGTCTGGGGTACAGTTTCAATCTCTGATAACTCTCTTTTCAATTCAGATTCATAATGTTCTACCTCTGATTGTCCGGCCAGATAGCCACCCAAACCCATTGAAATACAGCCTGCGGTTATTTCGGCTAAGCCGGAAACTATAATAAGGTGGTTGGTATTAAGTACACCGCTTAAGCCGGCAGTAAGCGCAAACGGAACAGTTAATCCATCAGACATGCCAATGATAACATCCTTTACTAAAAAACTGTTTTTATCATGCTGTTCCGCCACCTCCTGCTTGTTTGTGCGGTTAGTTTAAACCGGACAAATCATTTTCAATGATCGTTTTCCTATCGTAATATTCATCCTGACTTATTTCGCCTTTGGCAAAACGGCTCTTTAATATATCCAACGGTGAAGTTTTTCTATTCCGTTGAAATGGTATATCATACGGAATTGCAAAGATCCACAAAAGCAATCCCATCCAAACAATCCACCAAATCAGGTTCATTCCTCCGTAGTTGTCGTAAAACATAATATTTAGTTTTAAATGTGAAATTATTTTCACACTACAAAGATGCATGGCAAATAAAGAGACGCATTATACAATTCCGACTAAGACTTACATCTTTCACACATTCCAGGAGCGATAGTATTGTTACGCAAACCTTTTAGAATATAATTAATTCAGCTGTATATAGATATAGTACTACCCATACAAAACCCAGCCTTATAAGCCGATGTCAAATTTCAGGTTCAATATCCTGGTAGTATTAAGCAGATGATTTAACCCGCCCAGTTGCCTTCATGCGTTGGGCAAAGTCGTCCGTTCCCCTTACAAGCCTTGCAAGGGGAATCATTAAAAACTCCGCTTCCCCCGCAGGTACCGCATTCCTGTATTGATTGACCGCACCAATAACATGAGTTGCTAACCATGGCAATCGCCATCGTAAATACCAATGTTGGATTAAACTTTTTGTTCATCGCTTGCTATATTTAGATGATCAAAGATGATCACTTAAAGGCCATGGCTATTACATAATTATGGATATAATTTGCATTATTCACACATCCAAAAATCGGTGATTAGAATGGCAGAATTTCTGTTCTTAATAAGAGACCTCAACCATAGCTTTCAAAGCCTTTTCGTCGTTTAAATGAGTTACAATATAATCAGCCAGGTCGGCACGCGAAATACTGGAGAGGTTCTTTAAGCGTTCATTTATGCCGATTCTGTATTTTCTGGAGTGTGCATTGTTTGTAAGCCGCGGAGCACGAATAATGGTCCAATCCAAATCGGATTTACGAAGCATCGTTTTCATCAGCAACATGTCAGTATAAATATATTTGAATATACGTTGTAAAATATTTTTTACAATAAATTTTGTTACGAAAGAACCGTTAGGGGGAACAATTACTGCCGCCGCCGAAATACAAATAATGCGCTTAACACCTGCCTTGCGCATGGCGGTAGCAACGTTACTTATACCTTGCGAATAAACCGTGGTGGGCTCTTTTCCGGTGCTTCCTAAGCATGAAATAACTGCATCTTTTTCCTTCACTGCATCTTCAAAGGTAGCTGGCTGCAGGACGTTACCTTTAATAATTTCCAGGTTCTTATTACTGAGGGTTAAAGCATCAGGATTCCGGACAATAACGGTAACCCGGTAACCCGCTTCCAATGCCTGCCCAACAACAAGTTTACCTGTGCCACCGAATACAATTATTTTTTTCATCATTGCTTTACTTGGATGTTGCTTTTCTTTTGATGATTCACATCATTTTAAACCTTATCTCATTTTTCAAGCCATAGCAAACGTAAGACATAATTATTGAAACCATTTATATAATTCATACCCTTACATGCTTGATGTTTTTTTAGACAAAAATGTGTGATTTATGCAAATGCAAATCGGAATTATACAACTTGCTATTAATAGTGGAGCATAGTTTTGCATCGTGAAAATTCTTTCACAATTAAAACTTACTATCATGAAAACGAATGAAGAATTACAAAAGGATGTGCAAGATGCTATTAAGTGGGAACCACTTTTGAATGCCGCTGAAATTGGCGTAACTACTAAAGATGGGATTGTTACGCTTACCGGAGTAGTAGATAACTATTCTAAAAAATTGCAGGCCGAGGAGGCCGCCAGGAACGTAGCCGGTGTAACTGCTGTGGTGGAGAAAATTAAAATCGAATTTGGCAAAACAGATAAAAAACAGGATAGTGAAATTGCCACTGCAGTTTTAAATGCCTTTAAATGGAATTTACAAGTGCCTAATGACAAGGTAAAGGTAAAAGTGGAAGATGGTTGGGTTACCCTGGACGGGGTGCTGGAATGGAATTATCAGCGCGAAGAAGCCGGCGCTACCATAAGCGACCTTATAGGTGTAAAAGGCGTAACAAACAATATAAAGCTCAGGTCTGATACGCATGATGAGATCGAGAAAGATGGTATTGAAAGTGCATTAGCCCGTAACTGGTCTTTGAATAACCAGGATATACAAGTCAAAGTTTCGGTCAATAAAGTAACTCTTACAGGGGTTGTTAGTTCATGGTACCAAAGGGCCGAAGCAGAACGAATTGCTTTTAACTCACCTGGCGTTTGGACCGTCAATAACGAGTTGGAAGTAGAATATAATTATTCTTTAGTGGATTAATAAAAAGGAACGGGAGACACACCCTCTCCCGTTTTTTTTATATTTTTCAAGAATCTACTTCAATTACACGTTTACCTCTTTCGGTAGCATAATACAAGTAAATCAACTACTTTATGAGACTAATTTATATTTCATTACTGATAATGTTTATTATACCCATGACAGCCAGCAACCAGAATTTAGAAACGGTAGCAAAAGTAGACCTAAATAAGTATTCGGGAAAGTGGTACGAAATTGCCTCCTATCCTCAGCGCTTCCAGGAAAATTGTTTTTGCACAACGGCCAACTACACTATTACCCCAAAAGGATATGTGATAGTAGAGAATAGCTGTAACAAGTATAGTGTGAATGGGGAACCATCTTATATAAAGGGCAAAGCATTTGTTGAAGAGAATTCGGGTAATGCCAAATTGAAAGTGCAATTCTTTTGGCCATTTAAAGGCAAATACTGGATAATAGAACTGGCTGATGATTATAGTTATGCGGTAGTAAGCCATCCGGGCAGAAAATATCTATGGATACTTTCACGAACACCGCAAATGAACCATAGCCTGTATCTCGAAATTATTTCACGGCTGAAGGAAAAAGGATTTGATGTGACAAAAATCAAGTTAACTCCGCAGGTTTGATAAACTTCATTTAGATGAGTTAATATTATTTGTGGGAATAATGCAACTTATTTTCAGAATTGTATAACAGGCTAACTAAAACAAGCCCAACCTTTGTATTCTACCAAAGCATTAATGCTTATTATCTAACCATTGAAAAGAAAACCTATAAAATGACAAACGAAACCAAATGGTCTGTTGATCAGGCCCATAGTGAAATTGCTTTTAAAGTAAGGCATTTAATGATCTCGAATGTTAAAGGCGAATTTAAAATATTCGATGCCAGTATTTATACAACGGGTAAAGACTTTACAACAGCTGAAATTGATCTCTGGATAGATGTATCCTCTATTGATACAGGTGATGAAAAACGAAATGAGCATTTAAAAAGCGCCAATTTTTTTGATGCGGAAAAGTTCAAACAAATAGCTTTCAAGTCCAGCACTATGAGTAAGGCCACCTCCGGTGATAATTATGAGTTATGGGGAGAGTTAACGATAAAAGGAGTAACCAAAGACCAAAAGTTAAATGTACAATTCGGGGGTATAGTAAAAGACCCATACGGAAATGAAAAGGCAGGTTTTACTATTACAGGAATTCTGAATAGGAGCGATTGGGGTTTAAATTCCAATACGATGATGGAGGCCGGTGGTATGGTTATAGGCGATGCAATTACCATATCCTGTGAACTGGAACTTACTAATGCCGGACCAAAGGAACTTGTGATGGAGTTAGAACCTACTGCTGCAAGAAAGGGTGGATTGTAATTCGCGATATTCAATTATCGGGAAAAGATATTGAAAGGGGGTCACCTTATTTTAAATTTTAAACTATGAGTAAACTAAGAGGCGAAGTAATTTTGGGTCTTGTGGTTATATGTCTGCTTTTAGTAGGTGGCTATTACATATACAGGAATGTTATTACCCATAAAAGCCAGCGGGCAGATAAGGAAATTGAGGGGCGCATGGAAAGAACAAATACCATCAAGGCCTTATACCCCTTTTTTACCCCTTCAAGAGATGTAATGGATACAACATTTGTGGGCGTATGGCTTAGTGACACCGATGCTATACAAAAGCGCCTGATAAGATGGCAGTTTAATAAGTATGATAGCGGATTGAGGCTGACCTCTAATACAGGAAATAGCATGAATGAGTTTAGGGTTAAAGTAAGTTCAGATACCACCTATCCAAATGCATTCGAAGCGGTTGGAACAGGTACATCGGTTTTCTTCCATGATGATAAGGAATGGAAAATATTTTTCTACTACCTGAGGGATAAAAACCTGATCATGGAAATCAACGGTCAACCTACACCGGGTAGCGATGAAAGGATGGATATTGTATTCAGAAAAAAATAAACTTCTCCTTCAATGAACTGGCACACGCTTTTATTTGCGCTTGGTATTTTATCAGCTATTGCACTAATCGCCTTCCTTGTGTATCGTAATCTAAAGGATGAAAAGAAGTTCGAACGGGAATTGGATGAGAATGATATTCACAGTATTTACCAGCACAAAGATGTACATGGCAAATTTGACAAATTCGATAGTAAATGATTTCATGGCCGGAAATATTATTGCGGTTATCTCTGGCCTCATTTTTCGGAGCCGTAATTGGAATTGAAAGAGAAAGAAAGCAGGAAACAGCGGGCTTACGAACGCACATGATGGTCAGTTTAGGCTCCTCGTTGATCATAATCGTTTCCGCTTATGGTTTTACCGATGTTTTAGGGAAAAATATCGTTTTGGACCCATCCAGAATTGCGGCACAGGTTGTTAGCGGAATAGGCTTTATAGGTGCCGGAACTATTTTGTTTTTAAAACAGGGAATAACCCGTGGCTTAACTACAGCAACCGGATTGTGGACAGTTGCCGCCATTGGCCTGGCCACCGGTGCTGGGCTTTATATCGCCGCTTTAATTGCAACCTTTATAGCGCTCATTATACTATGGGTTTTGCAACCAGTTGAGAAAAGATTTCTGGATAATTTCCGGCAAAGAAGTATAAAAGTAATTACAGATGGGAAAGCCCCGCCACTGGATGTGCTGAACAAAATATTTCAGGATAATACCCTTGATATTTTATCCTGCATACTTGATAAATCTGACGATGCAACTATCATTTCTTTCAGCTTTAATAAAATAGATAAGCTCCTATTGACAAAAATCATCAATGAGATACAGTGTGAAGTTGGGGTAAAAGAGGTCATTTGGAATAGTTAACGACATTTATTTCCTTACAAAAGGAGAATAATTTAAAATAACAATATGATAGAAGTAGAAACTATGCCGGCAGCAACCAAAACATTATCACCCGACCTGCTTAGAAAAATAAACGCTTACTGGCGCGCAGCAAATTATCTTTCCGTGGGCCAGATATACCTTTATGATAACCCCCTGCTGAAAGAACCGTTGAAACTGGAACACGTAAAGCCGCTTGTAGTAGGGCATTGGGGCACCACACCGGGTCAGAATTTTATTTATGTGCATTTAAACAGGGTCATAAAAAAGTATGATCTGGATATGTTTTACATAGCAGGCCCCGGTCACGGTGGCCCGGCACTGGTGGGTAATACCTACCTCGAAGGAAGCTATAGCGAAATATATCCAAACATCAGCCAGGATGAAGCGGGCATGAAAAAACTGTTTACACAATTTTCGTTTCCCGGTGGTATTTCAAGCCATGTGGCACCAACCACACCTGGTTCTATTCACGAAGGTGGCGAATTAGGCTATTCGCTCAGCCACGCTTTTGGTGCAGCATTTGATAATCCCGGTTTGATCGTAGCCTGCATCATTGGCGATGGCGAAGCCGAAACGGGGCCATTAGCAACTGCCTGGCATTCCAATAAGTTTCTCGATGCCATAACAGATGGGGCCGTATTACCTATCCTACATTTAAATGGATATAAGATCAGCAACCCCACTGTGCTATCGCGCATACAGCCGGAAGAGTTGCAACAATTTTTAACCGGATGCGGCTGGATACCCTATTTTGTTGAAGGAGATGATCCGGAAAAGATGCATGAACTGATGGCCGCTACGTTGGAAAGAGCCATTGAATACATCCATGAGATACAGCACAATGCAAGAGATAAAAAGGACACCACCCGGCCGCGTTGGCCTATGATAGTGCTAAGGTCGCCAAAAGGGTGGACCGGTCCGAAGATGGTAGACGGATTGCAGATTGAAGGCACGTTCCGGGCACACCAAGTGCCACTGATGGTTGATTTAGGGCATCCGGACCATGTTAAGCTGCTGGAAAATTGGATGAAGAGTTACAAAGCGGAAGAACTGTTTGATCAGCAGGGCAAGTTAATAAACGAATTGGCCGAATTGGCCCCCAAAGGCAACCGGCGCATGGGCGCCAACCCTCATACCAACGGCGGTATTTTACTGCGCAATTTACGAATGCCCGACTTCCACGTACATGCTGTAAACGTACCGTCGCCGGGCGCGGTTAATGCGCAGGACACTTATGTACTGGGTAAATTTTTGCGCGACGTAATTAAACTAAATGAAGAAGAACGCAATTTCCGGGTGTTTGGTCCCGACGAAACACTTTCGAATCTTTTGAATGCTGTTTTCGAAACCACTAACCGCCAGTGGGAAGCTCCGATAATAAAAAACGATGAATGGCTGGCGCCGGCAGGCCGTGTGCTCGACTCTATGCTGAGTGAACACCAATGCGAGGGTTGGCTGGAGGGGTACCTGTTAACCGGAAGGCATGGACTGTTTAACTGTTATGAAGCATTTATCCATATTGTGGATTCAATGTTCAACCAACACGCCAAGTGGCTAAAGGTTACAGCCGAATTACCCTGGAGAAGAAAAATAGCCTCGCTTAACTATCTTTTAGCATCGCATGTATGGCAACAAGACCACAACGGATTTACGCACCAGGACCCCGGTTTTCTTGACCATGTGGTAAACAAAAAATCAGATATAGTGCGGGTTTATCTGCCACCCGATGCCAACTGCCTTTTATCTGTTTTTGATCACTGCCTGCGGAGCCGGCATTACGTAAATGTGGTAGTAGCTGGTAAACATCCCATGCCTCAATGGCTGAATATGGAAGAGGCAGCCGTGCACTGCACGGAGGGTATTGGTATATGGCAATGGGCTAGTAATGACCAAAATGCTGAACCCGATGTCATTATGGCCTGCTGCGGTGATACACCAACGTTAGAGATTCTGGCTGCCGTATCCATCCTGCGCAAGTATTTACCTGAATTAAAAATTAGGGTTGTCAATGTCGTTGACCTTATGAAGCTACAACCCAGTTCTGAACATCCGCACGGGCTTAACGATAAAGACTATGATTCGCTATTTACCAAAGACAAGCATATTATATTCGGTTTCCACGGTTATCCTTGGTTAGTACACCGGATTACATACCGCCGTAATAACCGCAACCTGCATGTTCGCGGTTACAAGGAAGAAGGAACAATTACCACCGCCTTCGATATCCGGGTGCAGAATGATTTGGATCGGTTCCACCTTGTGCTTGATGTTATTGACCGTCTGCCGCAATTGGAAGGCAAAGGAACTTATTTGAAACAAATGATGAAGGACAAATTGGTGGAACACAAACTTTATATTGATAAGCACGGCGAAGATCTGCCGGAAATACGCGACTGGAAATGGAATATCCCAAATTGAAAGCACAGCAACTGATTGATACCGCGAGGCTGATGGTAGCCGCCGATAAGGGCTTGCTGGCTATGGATGAAAGTAACCCCACCTGTAACAAGCGATTTGCAGCATTGGGAATTCCGCAGACAGAAGAGGCAAGGCGTGCCTATCGGGAAATGATAGTAACGACACCGGGTTTGAGCGATTGTATTAGTGCAGCAATACTTTATGATGAAACCATCCATCAAAAGAAAAAAGATGGTACCCCATTTATCAAAGTGCTTTTAGACGCGGGTATTATACCTGGTATTAAAGTTGATAACGGCGCTAAAGAGATGGCAGCTTACAAGGGAGAGAAAATAACTGAAGGGCTTGACGGGCTAAGGCAAAGGCTACGCGATTACGCTAAAACCGGCGC
>Ga0302280_1002044_pt1 | contig 15960 bp, 14 predicted proteins | sample III_Fen_E1_1_FD_198771 | JGI IMG/M metagenome (GOLD analysis project Ga0302280, IMG submission 198771) | Peat permafrost microbial communities from Stordalen Mire near Abisko, Sweden - III_Fen_E1_1 | ecosystem: Environmental > Terrestrial > Soil > Wetlands > Permafrost | place: Sweden: Abisko... | reverse complement strand
ACTTAATGGCATCCTTATTCCGCCCCTCTCTGATCAAATTTTCTGAGCCACTTGGTTCAGTCACAAAAAACAATTCTGCTACATCATCAATTAAAATGCGGTTCACTTCTTCCGGCATCTTCATATCAAAGCTTCGCAATCCGCTTTCAATATGCGCTACCGGTATATGATGGCGAGATGCTACAAACGCACAGGCAAAAGATGAGTTCACATCACCTGGAACCATCACTAGATCAGGTTTATAGCTTAGCATGTATTCTTCAAAGCGCTTCATTATCTCACCGATAATGGTGATCTGCCCGCCTTGGCCTACTTCCAGGAAAACATCCGGTGGACGGATATTTAACTGCTGGAAGAAAATATCGTTCATATCGTAATCGTAATGCTGGCCGGTATGCAGCAACTTGTAGTCAATATCATAATTACGGAAACACCTTTCCAGTTGTGTTATTTTTATAAGATTAGGCCGCGTACCTACACAGGTCAAAACTTTTTTCATCACTTACTTTAGTTGGTTCAACAGTTCTGCTAAAACACCCGCCTGCTTCTCGCGCGAAAACTGCAACACATTTGCACTGCTGGTGTCATTCACCTTTATTCTGCCTGCAAGGTAGTTTTCGTATTCTGATTTTAAAAACGCTACCGTTTCCTCCACCGTTTCAGTACATACCCCGCAACCACTTTTCTGCACTATTTCTTCAATGGCGCCGTGGTCGGTAGGTGTAACTATAATATAGCTTCCGCTGGCAATGTACTCGTAAATCTTGCTGGCAATAATGCCCTTATGCTCATCCCATGCCACATGAAAAAGCAGGTGTGACCTCTTTTCAATTTCCAGTATAGCCATGCGTTCTATACGTTCGGTACATTCATAGTAGGGCTCAAAACCTGTCATCGCATTTTTAATCCGTGCATGTTGGTCAGCCAAAAAGGCAATACCCGGAAAAAGCAGTTTTGCCTTTACATCCGGTGTTTGCCTGATAAATTCTTTATAAGCATCCAAAAATATCTCCACCTTTTGACCGGGGTATAGCATACCCACATAGGTAATGGTAAAGTCAGTGAACTTGCCTTCCACTTTAATTCCTTTAAAATCTTCCAATACAAATCCATTGTATATGGCGTGCGATTTCCGTTTTACTAGTTTACCAATTTCGTCGGCAATGGGTTGAGAGCTAGCCGTAACTACCCGGGCTGTACCCACCCACTTCTTTTCATAATGCGCATCCAGCGAATGTATGAACCGGTGAAAAAAACCTTTATCGATGAGTTGTATCTGGCCGGTAGTCCATGCATCGCGGTAATCGGCTATCCATTTTATACCGGTTGAGTTATGCAACTGGTAACCAAACTTGAAAAGATTGAACGGGTTACCTGACACCACCATCTTCTTTACGTCAGGATTTTTCTCCAAATAATCATTCGCAAACTCACCTATGTTATCATACGGAATTGCAGCATTAAAGAACGGTTGAAAAAGCAATTCCATCATGGTCAAAAAACGGCGCAAAAAATTGAAGCCGTTCTCGCGGTACTTCACATATATCTGGTCGCGTAAATTGGGGTGATATGGCACATAATATACTTCGTAATTTTCGTTCTCCTGATGCAAAATAGCGTCTGGCGTGGCTTTCGACACATCGCTTAAGTGCGATATTTTATGGTCCCACCGGCGGGTAATGACCACTGGTTTATATCCGAATTTTGAAAGATAATTAGCCCATGACTGTGCGCGTTGCGAAGCGGTAAGGTTACAGGGTGGAAAAAAGTACGATATGATCAATACCTTCTCCATCAGGCAGGCAAACTGAATTTTTTGAAGTCGAATTCCACCTTACCGGAAGCATTTACCTTTTTAAGCAGACTATCCATGGCGCCTATGTTGTAATCGCTTACTAATTTAGGGTGCGAAAGGATATGCAGGTAATTGGTGTGTTTCAGTTCCGATAAATACACCGGCAGCTTTACCGCGTTCAATATTTCGACGGAGAAGGTTTCGCTGGACCCAAGTGGGACTAATGATGGAAAATTGATCTTGTTGTGCGTTGAAACCCCATCGCCATATTTCTGGTGGTTGGGCTTATTTTTATTCAACCTGTAAAAAACACTGTTCAACAACCGGAAGCTGAAGGGGATATAGGCAATACGTAAAGCGTATTCCTTATACTCGCCATTGGCATTTTCAATCGCAATATCGTTCCAGAAGGGATAAATAACTTTCTTAATACCGGTAAAATCAAAGCTACCACTCTTATTCTCCAGTGAACCCGTGGCACCCAACAACACACTGAAATCATACTTGATTCCGTGCTTATCAAAATGCGGTTTGAACGCCGTAAAGGGCTGTATATATAGCCCGCCAGCGCGGAAACCATCAGCCAGTAATTTCCTTTTTGCCTTTGCTAAAATCTCATTCAGCAACTTCATGCTGGCTTCAAATACCTGTGTTTGTTGCTGCTCGGCTAATGAAGAAAAGGCATATTTCGAAGTATCGGTTAATTGCCACTGGTTAGTTTCTTCTTTATAAATAGCGTCCAGCCAGTGCGGGTGTAGATGATTAAAAACATAATGGCCCTCTTCGGCCATCCGGATAATTTGCGTTTCTATGGCATCAAAATCGTTCTTCGCTTTTGTATATTTTGCCGCTGCCTCATGCAGTCTCACCACGTACATCATATCAATAAAAAAGATGGAGGTAGCCCCATGTTTACCCAAAACATCCAAAATTTTATCGGTAGGCCTTAACATGCAATTTGCCACTGTACCGCTGCGCGTACCCTGGAATAGTTCGTAATCAAAGGTCAGTAATACATTTTTTGTTTCTGCCACGCGTTCTAATTGTATTTAAAATCCAACCCGGTCCTGTTTTCCTTAATGCCACGGGCAGCGAGGTAATATTTCAGCAAGGTTTTATAAACCTTATATCGCCATGTTATTTCTGAAAAAAAATGATACCCCTTTTCTATTTCAGCGCCAAAGCTCAGTTTAAAAGTTTGTATGCCCTCGTATTTTGTACCCTTTATTTCCCCCAACCGGCATCCTCCCATGCAATACCTTTTTACACCCAGTTCCTGCATGTATTGAAATAAGCGATATTGCAACAGATTGTTAACTCCCTGGAAAGGGCAATCGGCAATGGTACCTGAATGATAATAATAAGCTTCGGCACCATTCAACAGCACAAGGGCAGCTCCAAGGATGTCTTCGTCCTTCACCGTAACTGCGATAATGTATTGTTCCTTATCGAGGTTATTTAGCATCTTTTCCAGATCCTGTTTGCTATCATAATAAATGCCCTGTTTGTCATGTATGCCCTTATACAACTCATAGAATGTATCAAAATATTCTGTGCCGAATTTTACCGTTAACCCAGCGTTTATGGCCTTTTTTATCTTGTTTCTGCAACTGCTGGCAAAGCCCCCCAATAGCTCCTCTTCGCTCTTTTGCAAGTTCAGGGTTATTATGCCGATCTCTGTATAGTAACTGTGTCGAGGCAATGATTCAAAAACCGAATAATGTTGTGGTGGAGAAATAAAGTCGCAAACCCCCGACCTCCGGCAAAAAACAAGCAGCTCATCCAGGAATGTCCTTTCCTGCACCGGCTCAAGGCGCTTACCGTTTTTCACCGGTGGATATAAATACTGCGCTTGTTTGATAAAATAGGTCTTCCGGGTACGCAAAGGTATCGCCGCACCTTCATCATCACTTATAATTTGCAACTGCCATCCCTTCGATAATTCATATTTTGCATACGATGGCTGAAAAAACAAGGGGTATGAATTTTGTACATCAGATATTTCCGTCGGATCAATTATTCTCATCAGATTCCGCTATTTTTTAGGCTTGCGTTTTTGCGGGCGAGGCAGATTCCTTCCTTTGTATTATAAGCAGACAGGTATTTTCAATGGTATCTAACCGCGTATTCGTTCCATCCGGAAAATAATAATGTTGCGAATCATACCATCCTATTTTCCTCCCATTATAAAATTGCTCATGTTTTACAATATTGAATTTATCCCTCACGGCGTTTTCCAGCTTATGGGGCGAATACCGGACATAGGTAATGTCCGGGTACAGCAAGTCTAGCAGGTCCATGGCATGGTGGTACTGAAAAAAGGCATACCCGCCAGGTGCCAGGTCATTATATATCTTATCAAAAAAAGCCTTAAGGTTGGATGGCTCTACGTACATCAATACACTGAAACAGCATATCAGATTAAATTTTTTGGGTGCGATAAAATCCTTCAAATAGTTGCCTTTAAAGAAATGCGCTTTGGGCAAACGCTTCTCCGCTATTTTCAGGAACGCCCTGTTCATATCGATGCCATACAGGTAAAAACCTGAATTTTCAAGGCTTTTAAGCATCACCACCGTCCCGCAACCTATATCCAGTATGGCATCCGTAGGCTCTAAATGGGTTTCTGCGAATTCAATGAATTTAGACCTTGCTATTTCCACGAGGTTTTGAATATGGGGCACCATTGAATAGCCTACATTCTCTTCCAGCGTTTTATCATCGTTATATTCGCGTATTTCCCAGTCATTTCGGTGAAGAAGCTCCTTGGGCAGGTGATCCAATGAAAAAAGGACTAGCAGCCAATTAGTGTCCGGATTATTCAGAACAAAACTTAGAATTTTATTAGCTGCTTTCTTGGCAAATGTAACCATTTTATATATTGCAAGTGGATGCACAAACATACTAAAAAAAGAAAAGCATTTATCTTCACCCTCTTCTATCCCTATTTACACCAGGGGGTTTCTTACGACCCATACGTAGCCAGCGAAGTGGAAACACTGGCCAGGGGGTTTGACACGGTGGATGTTATTTCACTTTGTGCCGGACATGATGGCCAATTGGAAATACCGGCTAATGTAAACGTCACGAATCTTCATTTGCAGCTCAACCTTATTGATAAACTATCCTCCGTTTTGCTGCCCTTTAAAGCTTATTTCCGTGAGGAGTTAAAGGGACTGGAGGCTTATGACCGACAGATAGATTTGAAGCTTTTAAAGGCTATTGCCATTTATGCCGTAAGGGCCGAAAAATATAAGGCATTTTTGGAGGGCCTTCTGAAAAAGATGGATTTTAATGAATATGACGTTGTTATATATAGCTATTGGAACTTTGAATATGCCCTCGCCGCCGCCCTGCTCAAGCAAAAATACCCGGTAAAGATCGTTACCCGTAACCACAGTCTTGATCTGTATTTTGAGCGGATGCCCGAAAACTACCAGCCCTTTAAGCGCTTTGTGTTTAAGCAAAGCGATCTTTTCGTCATTATTTCCCAACAGGGCCTAAAATATTTTATCGAAAGGCACCGTATACCGCCTGCTGAACAGGGTAAGATTTTTCTCAACCGGGTGGGTATGGAGAACCATCTGCCTATTTACACGCATAATTATGAAAAGATCGTCCTGCTCAGCAACGCCTGGATACAACCACTCAAAAGAATTGACCTGCTGATCAAATCATTGGCATTAATTAATGATATACCAATTGAATGGATACACATAGGTGATGATTACGGCACTTCAAGGATGCCAGGTATCATGGCTTTGGCAGAAACATACCTCAAGGATAAACCCAACATCCGGTACGAATTTGCCGGACGAAAAAATATGGAAGGAATATTTGAGATCTATCAGGCCCGTAAGGTCGATCTTTTTATCAATCTCAGTACTACCGAGGGTATACCCGTTTCGATGATGGAGGCGCTCAGCTTTGGCGTACCTATCATCGGAACCAGCGTGGGTGGGGTGCCGGAAATAGTAGAGGACAAGGTGAATGGCTTTTTGTTTCCGGTTGAAGTAAGCGCGCAGCATGCAGCAGATGGTATCAGCGCGTTCTTCAGGCTGCCTGCCATGCAAAGGGATAAGCTAAGCGCCAACGCACGCCGCATTTGGGATGAACGATTTAATGCCGCTAAAAACAGTAATTATTTGCTGGAACGAATTCTTTCGCTTTACAGTTAGATAAGTAGCAGGTCAATCACCCCTTTGCATCCTTGTTATAGTAAAATTCACGAAGTTCGGGAAATTGCGTAAGCAGTTCCTCATCCGCTCTGCGAGTATCGCCTACATGTTGCGCCGGGTTGCCCCGCATGATCGAGTAATCTTCTACCGTACCGTCAACAAACGAATAGGCTGCAATAATGCATCCCTTCCCTATTACCGAGCCGGGCATTACAACGCTATGAGGGCCTATAAATGTATATTCACCTATACTAACCTTACCCCACCGCAGGCCTTTCATTTTCGTACCCCAATAGGCCTGGTACCTATCCCCGTATAAACGTATCGCATGGTGTGAAGAGTGCGTCAAAACACTCACGTAATTGGTTATCTGGCATCCATCGCCAATAGTAACGCCATCATAACCATCAATATAATTAAAATGCCCGATGAACACGTTATCTCCCAAATCTACATTATGCGGAAATGATATGTGAGTAACATTACTTACACGGGTATCCGTGATCAACGGATCCTTCTTATCCTTCCGGTGGCCAATGATCTCAGGCTTAACCAGCTTAAGAAATTCGTATTTAATCCTACTTTTGAATCGGGTCCAAAATGACATTACACTTTAAATTAATTGCAACAATTGGTGGTTCACAAATCTATGATATTTTTTTCGTTACACTATCCCTTTCATTTTACGGATAGCTATTTGGACGAAGAGATCAATGAACTTTCTTACTTATTCAATAAGGTAATAATCGTCTCCGCCAATACGTTTAGTGAGGAAACACGCCCTATTCCGGCTAATGCGGTGGTTTATCGCTATACCCCTTGTACGGATATAAGGACCAGGATCCGCTCCTTATCCTTAATAATAAATCCAGCATTTTACCAAAGCATGGGGAGGATACTATTCCGGGATAAAATGATGCCGGGTATACCTGTGTTGAAGGAACTGTTTGCCTTTTATGCGCGGGCAGCCGCCACGGAAGAATTTATTGAAAAGGTGATCTGGGAGCAACAATTGGATACCTCATCCATGCTTATCTACACGTACTGGATGATAGAAAGCTCATTGGCCGCCGTGTTATTGAAACAAAGGAACCCAGCCATAAAGGTTATAAGCCGCGCCCATTCTCAGGATGTTTATTTCGCGCGCAGTCCCGTAAAGTATCATCCATTCCGTAAATATATTTTCGAACGCCTCGACCATTTGTATTTTATCTCTGCAAATGCCATGAACTATTTTATAAAAAGGCATGGAATTACCGATCAGGAAAAGGGAAGGATTTCAATAAGCCGTATAGGGATACACTCCAGCAACGCTTATTTACCCAAGCAGCCATCCGGCATCTTCCGGCTGGTTAGCGTTGCTTATATTCAAAGGATCAAAAGGGTAGACCTGATCATTGATGCACTGGCGTTAATAGATGATATAAAAATTGAGTGGTATCACGCCGGTCATAGCAACAAATCACACAACGACTTTGAGGCCATACAACAATATGCCGCTAAAAAGCTTTCCGGCAAAAAAAATATTTCCTTTTCCCTTTTGGGCAAAACCGGCAAGGAAGAACTATTCAAATTATATGCGACAAAGGAGTTTGATTGTTTTATAAATGTGAGCGAAACCGAAGGCATCCCGGTTTCGATGATGGAGGCCATGAGCTACAGCGTACCGGTAATAGGGTCAAATGTTGGTGGCGTATCCGAAATTGTAGAGCACGAAAGGAATGGCTATTTACTTTCTCCATACCCTAATGCCACTGAAGTAGCAAACACTATCCTTAAATTCGCAAGGTTATCGCAGGAACAAAGGGAAACGTTCAGAAAAAATGCTTATACCACCTGGAATACAAAATATAATGCCGCAAAAAACAATATCGCCTTTGTGGAAAGTGTAACCACCGTTATAGAAAATCAATAGCCGGTTAAGCATAACTTGTGTCGGAATTGGTTTGCCCGTTATTTTTCTGATGTAGATAATATAATTACGTTTGCCCGGCATGATCAAAACGGCGCTTCTTATAAGTACGGAGTTTCCGCCCTACGCTGGCGGGATTGGCTCACACGCCTTCGCCTTGGCTTTGGAATTGAAAAGGCGCGATTGGGAGGTGGTAGTGGCCAGCGAGCAGCAATACGCTTCCGACGAGGAGATAGCAGCCTTTAATAAGTCACAGGCCTTCCGGGTAGTAAGGCTACCGGTAACCCCCTCCATGATACTGCTTTTAAAAAAGATATGGTTTCTCTATCGCCTGGCACTTTCTTCAAAAAGTCAATTCATCATCGGAACCGGTAAGCACGGTAGTTGGTTTGCCTATATTGTGGCAAGGTTGCTTTTTAAAAAATGTGTTTTGATCGGTCATGGAACTGAGTTTAGCGTGACCATGAGCAATCGTTCAAAACGGATTAACAAGTTTGTCTACTCCCACGCCGACCTGCTCGTCTGCGTTAGCAATTACACCAAACTCATTGCCGAACGCGAATCCATCAGCAATCCTCACACAGCAGTGATACACAATGGCGCCGATTCGGATGTTTATTATAAAATCACCGAAGGGGAAATAGCGGCGTTCAAGACAGCACGGCAAATTACGGAGCAGAAGGTTATCGTCACCATAGGTAACGTTACCGACAGAAAGGGGCAGGAATGGGTGATACGGGCCATGCCCGAAATTTTGAAGGCGTTGCCCAATATTCATTACTACATCATCGGTAAGCCCACCTTGCAGGAAAAGCTGGAAGGAGTTGCGAATGAATTAGGCGTTGCGAATCACGTGCACTTTTTAGGCAGGAGGCCAACGGCAGAGCTCCGCGAATGGCTGAATGCCTGCGACATATTTGCCATGACGAGCGCCCATGTGGAGGGAGACTTCGAGGGATTTGGCATTTCCGTTATCGAAGCAGCCCTTTGTGGCAAGTGTGCCATCGTAACCAACGAAAGCGGCGTGGCCGAGTCCATCGTTGATGGCCAATCCGGCCTGGCAGTTCCGGAAAAAGATGGGCTTGCGGTGGCTAAGGCCGCAATTACAATACTCGGCAACGACGAACTGCGAAACAAAATGGACGAATTTGCCTATACCCGCGCTAATGAGGGTTTTACCTGGAAGGTGCAAATTGAAAAGTACATTGCCTTGTTCCAATCGATATCGTAAAGATTGATCTCTCCCGATTTCTAAAATTTTATCAGCTCCTGCACCTTCTGCATAGATGTAAAGGTCAAAAGCCTCAAGAGTATATTCACTTTAAACTTTAACTGGTTCGATCGCAGGTCCGCGAAAATGGATTGTACCATATTCATGATGGCGGCAATTCTCCGGTTATTATAAATGAAGTACTTGGCTACGCCGAAATAAGCGTTGGCCACCAGCCCTGCCTTTATCTCCGGCGAAATCTTGCTGCCCGGGTGGGGCGGCGTAAAGATATACCGGAACAAACGCAACTGGTGAACATAACTATTATACTTCCTCACGTTCACCGACCGGTCCTCGTGGTCAACGGCTACAATGGTGTACTGGTCGTCGAGGTAAACAAATGGATAGTGTTCCGCTATCCGCAACCACAATTCCATGTCCTCGCCAATATGAAATTGCTTGTCGTATTTGTTATTCTCAAAAACGCTCCGGTGCCCGCATACCTGCTGGCTATGGATAACCGAAAGCGCTATTTTTTCGAAGATGTTTTTCCCTTGTTCAGCCACTACGCTTTTCAGCATTTCGGCCCGGCCCATATCTACCAGCAAACCCGTATAAAATATACCCACTGGCATGCCCCTATTGATTAATTCGTGGTGCAGTAATTCAAGCCGGTTGGGCAGATAATAATCATCGCTATCCAGGAAGCAAATGTATTGGCCCTTCGCATTATCAATACCGTTATTGCGCGCTACACTGCGTTCCGCGTTGGTTTGATAAATGTATCGGATGCGCTGGTCGGCGTATTTCTCCACCACTTCCTTCGTGTTATCCTTCGAGCCGTCATCCACGATGATCACTTCCCAATCCGCAAAGGTTTGCTTTAGCACGCTGTCAATGGCGCGGGGAAGCAAGGACGCCCGGTTGAAGGTAGGGATAATAACGCTGAAAAACGGCTGCATCAAAATTTCTATAAAGGCTTTTCAAAATACCCCTTCAGGGCAGAACCGGTTCCTGTAACCGACAATATCGCATTGACGGTATGCTTCATCAGGTTAAGCACACTACTACCCTCCAACCTTTGCCTCACCTGCTCATCCTTCGAAGCCGCACCCACGATGGGTTCGCCGGGGTCCTTATTGATACTGCCGCTCAGGCGCGAGAAGCTGATTCCGGTGGCCAGCATCTTTTTAGGTATCAACCCAAATTCCTTGCATAAATAATTAAGGGTCTTAGGCGTGTAATACGACAAATGCTCCGGGTATTTGATGATATTATAATCCTGGCCAATGTAATATCGCGTCAACGCATTAAAATTAGGTGTAGTACAATAGAATAAGCCACCGGGCCTTAACAACTCAACGGTATTCTTCATTTCCTTCTGCGGGTTATTAATATGCTCTATCACCTCGAATGAAGTAATGACATCGAATTGCGTACCCTCAAAGTCAGAAACCTTCAATTCCCCCTTTTTCATTTGTATGCCCTTCGCCTCGCAAACCTCTATCGCCTTATCCGAATATTCGGTGCCGTACACCTTCCATCCCCTTTCAATGGCCACCCCCAAAAAAAGCGCGGCCCCGCAGCCCACATCCAGCAATAGGTTGTTGGAGCGATATTTTTCAAAACCGTCCAATATCTCATGGTACCGCTTAATGGTAACCGGCGATATGAAAACCTCCTTATCGTACGAATAATCCTTGTAGTATTCGCTTAACTCCGCCAGCGTAGGTATCTGTCTCATAAAAACCATGCCGCAATTTCCGCACCGGCATAGTTGCCCCTTATTATTAAAACCCTTAAGGTCTGTAAGTTTATCGCTGTTACAAACAATGCAGTTTTTAAAGGTATTTATCTCACTCCCCATAGCATTAATTTACGAAGGATTTCACCCTGGCCTTGACTATCCACGGTAAATTAAAATATTTTTTTGTAAGTCCTGATGAAAGAAAACCGCCAAACGAGGCTGCTCCTGGCTTACCCAATGTGTTATAGTTATAGTGGTACCAGGTTTCGGCGATATGTTTATTAAAAACAGGTTCCGACACCATTTTAGTGGATGCGTTTCCCACTACCATTCGCCAAAGTAATGATTCCACTACCTTATATTTTGGAATAAGTGAAGCGTATTCCTGGTGCATCAGGCCGATATAAGCTTCAATCTCCTCTGGTGTAATATCGCTGACACCCAAATTCTTAAAATGGTTCAACCGTATCTTAAGCGCATTTGCGTTTTGAATATCCTTCTTTTTGGTTGAAATGTTTTCGCTATGAAAACGATATCGCAGCAAAACTTCAGGGACATTGGTAACTCTGCAAACCATCGTCATACGGGGCCATAGTTCATAATCCTGTGCCGTTGTGTAATCGGTGTTGTATTTTATATTGAACCGGTCCAGCACCTCCTTGCGCATCATCACACTGGGGTGCGAGAACTGCGTTTGATACAAAAGCTTCAATACAATTTCATCGTGATCGGTTTTATATTGAACTACCTTTTCGTAATCGCCGAATATCTCGTACCAGGTACCGCAAAGGCCTACATCAGGGTTCTTCTCCATGAACTCATATTGGCGCTCAAACCGCTTCGGCAGGCTAATATCATCGGCATCCATGCGCGCGATATACTTGCCGTTGGATAATGCGATAGCCTTGTTCAGGTTGCGGGTCAGCCCCTCGTTCACCTCATTCTTATACAACCGGATACGCGGGTCCTTGTACGCTTCGATCATGGCGCAGGTGTTGTCCGTGGAGCAATCATCAATAATGATAAACTCGAACCGGTCAAATGTCTGGTTGATTATACTGTCCATACATTCCACCAGGTATTCGCTGGCGTTATATACCGACATGATAACAGAAATGACCACGTTGTTCTGCAAGGAATGCTATTTAGTTAGTATTGAAAATTGATAGTTTTCCATCCACATGGATAGATTGAGCAAAGCCCAGGTTTTATTATTATTCACCGTGGCATATTTTTTAACCACCTCGTAATTCAGAACGGAAAATATTTTGTTGCCCTTGTTCCCCAGGTATTTTTCCTTCAAGGCCGCAACTGCCGGCAATTCCAGCCATTTACTAACTGTGGCTGCAAATCCCTGCTTCTTTCTTCGCCGTATATCATCGGTCCACAATTGCCTGCAAGCTTCGCGTAGCAGCACCTTTTCCTGCACCGGTGTAATTTTAAACTGGTTGGGTAGCGAGATGCAAAACTCTGCAAAGTCCTTATCCAGGAATGGCGCCCTCAACTCCAGTCCATTGGCCATGGCAGCCCGGTCCGTTTTAACCAGTATATCGCCCGGCATATAATTGGTCAGGTCGTCGTTAAATATATCCGTCAGGTTTTTAAAATCATGGTTCACGTCATTATCAGCTACCCTTCTTATAAAAAGCGAATCAAGGTCATTCTGAGAAAAATAATTTCGTTGTAAGGCATATATCTCATTCAGCGACTTAAACCTTTTCAGATCTTCAAAACCTTCCACATTGTAATTATAGTAAAGATGCGTTTGCGATTTCATCCGGTACGAAATGCTGCGCATCAGCATATAATAATAAACCATTGCCCCCGGTTCATTCTTCGCCTTCTCATATTGATACAACCTCCGGTACCAGAAATTATATCCGCCCATCAGTTCATCGCAGCCATCACCCGTCAGCACCACTTTAGCATGCTTGCGGGCCAATTTCGAAATAAGATAGGTTGGTATGTTCGACGAATCTGCAAAGGGCTCATCATAAATGGTGTGCATTTTAGTGAGAAGTTCCGCCACATCAAATGCACCTTCTTCAAAGGTGATATGCTGCGTACTATATTTTGTAGCTATCTGCTGGGCATATTTCAATTCGCTTACATCACCCTCAAAACCAAATGAGAATGTGTTCAGGTCCGGCTTTAGCTTCGATGCCAAAGCCACAATGGTACTCGAATCCAGGCCCCCACTCAGGAAGGCCGCCACCGGCACATCCGCTACCAGTTGCTTTTCAACTGCCTTATTTATCAGGCGTAGAAACTCCTCCTTCGCCTCAGGCAAGGAGATATTCCTATTTGCATTTTTGATCTCCCAGTATTTCCAGGTGCGTACCTTCCCATTTTCAAGTACCAGCGCGTGGGCGGGTGGCAGCGTAAATATATTTTTAAAGATGGTCCTGTCCGGTTTCACATAAAACCTCTTCAGGAAGAACGCCACCGAATCCTCATCCAATATTGGGTCTACCAGTCCCGTGCTCAGGATAGCCTTCATTTCCGAAGAGAAAATAAATTCCCCGTTCTTCCCCATCGCATAGTAAAAGGGCTTTTCGCCAAACCGGTCGCGGGCAGCAAATAGCTTTTGGGTCTTGGTGTCCCAGATTGAGAACGCAAACATACCGGGCACCTGCGAAGGCATTTGTTCGCCCAAGCGGCTATACATGGCTAAGAGTAGTTCCGTGTCTGATTTTGTTTTGAAGGAATAGTCACCGTATTCCCTCTTTATATCCTTGTATCCGTATATCTCACCATTAAAAACGATTGCATTCTTCGAAAATTCCTCCAGCATGGGCTGCCCGCCATCCACTAGATCTACGATGGAAAGCCGCGCGTGGCCAAAGGAATAATCGTTGGTAGCATATTCCGACTGGCAATCTGGCCCGCGATGAGCGATGGCTTGCACCATGCGCTTCACTATCGCGCTGTACCGGTTATCAATTCTTCCCGTATGTACTATACCCGCTATGCCACACATCTTCTATCCGTCCGTTTTTTGTAAGGTCGACTTCGCCGTTCTGAAAAGTTTTTTCACCGCCGGGCCTAAATATGGAAAATTATACAAAAGCATCACCGTACGTTCCTTATTCTTGGGGTCCGTCGGGTAATGAACAAAATAATTAAGAATGGCCCCCGCCATCGGCCAGTAATCGCCCTTCGCAGCCAGCATCTCCACCCGGCTCTTCCGCAACTCATGATACAGCTTATGGTAGGTTTTTGATTTGAACTGCGCCGATATCTTATCCTTAAGCACCGGGTTGTTGAATATCATATCCATCACCCTGAGTTGGGGGGTAACATAATCGCGGGTTAAAAATTTAGTATTCTCACCATGCACTATCACATCTACCGTTATATCGCGAAACTGTATCAGCGGATATTCATTCACGATCCGGGTTGTCAGCTCCACGTCCTCATTAATAACCAATGCCGGATTATAACGGTATTTCTCCAGTATACTCCTGTGGAAGCATTGCGTAGGAGTGCCTATCTGGTTCTCTATCACATATTCGATCAGGTTTTTCCCCACCGGCGATTCAAACACTACATCCTTCCTTAAGTCTGGAAAATTCCACCTCATCGAAGTGAAATAAAAGGCTGCTTTAAAATTATTCGCCGATATCCCCTTATGCAAAACCGATAAATGTTCCCTGGTCCAAATATCATCACTATCTGCAAAACAGATGAAATCGCCTGTAGCTTTGGCAATGCCGTTGTTCCGGGCTATGCTTCTTTCGGTATTCTCCTGGTAAAAATACTTAACGCGTTGGTCACCCAAGGCCGCGACCACTTCGCCGGTGTTGTCTTTGCTGCCATCATCGATGACAATTAACTCCCAGTCGGTGAAATTTTGATCAATTACCGCCCGTATGGTGCTGGTTATTAAATGGGCCCTGTTATAGGTGGGCAGTACTATCGAGAAGAATGGCATTTCAATATTCAAAAATAAACCTTTTTTTAGCGCAAAATAACGCGAAAACAAATTTCTGTAATGCTTAAACCCATATTGGTAACCGGTTGCGCCGGATTTATTGGCAGTTCATTGTGCGAATCCTTGCTCAGCAAGGGGTTCCCAGTGGTGGGCATTGATAATTTCGACGACTTCTATTCGCGCTCCATCAAGGAAGGGAACCTTGCCAACTGCCTCAAAAACAGCAACTTTACCTTTCATGAGATAGATATTAATGAACGGGATAAGTTAAATAGTATCAAGTCTGATCTCGCGCTTATCATACATTTGGCGGCCAAGGCAGGCGTACGGCCCTCCATCCACAACCCGGCGGCGTATATACAAACCAACATTACGGGTACCCAAAACATCCTTGACTTGATGAAAACCAGGGGTATCCATAAACTGGTGTTTGCCTCTTCGTCTTCGGTTTATGGTAACAGTGAAATAATTCCCTTCTCAGAATCGGCGAATGTAGACCATCCCATTTCGCCTTATGCCTTTACCAAAAAATCATGCGAGTTGATGAACTATACCTATCACCATCTCTATGATATGGATATAGTCAATTTACGCTTCTTTACGGTTTACGGCGAGCGCCAACGGCCCGACCTGGCCATTCACAAATTTGTAGATGCCATTTTCAAGGACCAGCCGATAACCATGTACGGCGAGGGCGACACTTCCCGCGATTATACCTATGTATGGGACATTGTGGATGGCGTTATCTCCGCCATGAATTATGTGAACACCCACAACAAGGTTTACGAGATCATTAACATCGGTAACCACAGCCCCCTTTCGTTAAGGGAATTGATTGACTTGCTATACGAACTAACCGGTAAAGCTCCTAATATTGTTTACCAGGAAAAACAAGCCGGTGATGTGGACATAACCTACGCAGATATTTCGAAGGCCCAAAAACTTTTGAATTACAAACCCCATACGGATATGAAGACCGGCTTGAAAAATTTTATCGCGTGGTATAAGGATAGGAACGGTAGATAATATCAGTTAGGGTTATTCGCCCTGGCCCTTTTGAACAAGTTGATATATTGGTGTATCGCCTGAAATAAATCGTTATATCTTCTCTTCAGGCTCCATAATTCGCTTAGCTCGCCCTTCATCGCAATAAATCTTAGCACATCTTCATCCCCCTCCTCGTT
>Ga0302280_1002039_pt1 | contig 15978 bp, 26 predicted proteins | sample III_Fen_E1_1_FD_198771 | JGI IMG/M metagenome (GOLD analysis project Ga0302280, IMG submission 198771) | Peat permafrost microbial communities from Stordalen Mire near Abisko, Sweden - III_Fen_E1_1 | ecosystem: Environmental > Terrestrial > Soil > Wetlands > Permafrost | place: Sweden: Abisko... | reverse complement strand
GTAGTTGCAAGAACCTACCACCACTGGAATACTTTAATACCTATTGGAAGCCGAGATTAGCTTATGCGTAAGTGTCTAGACAACTGGGGCTTATTACATGTGTTCGTACCTAGCAACATTATAGAAAGGCTATAATAGTGCTTACGATTGGAAAGATACAGTAGTAACTACCGCAACTCAATTGATAGTAAATTCAGTAACTTTGCCAGCAGTATGATTACCAGGCTGTGCCACCTTTATAGTAGCTGTTAGTAAATCGGGTTTATCAAGTATAATTGGCAGCCATTTACCTGTTGCTTCATGTATCTGCAAATAGGGTATTTCGCTGGGGGCAAACCATTGCATTTGTTTTTGTAATACTGGATCTTCAGTTACATCAGCGTCTACGATAACCCTCCATACTGTTTATACTTTATTCTTTTTGTTTTCTACTTTCCTGAGTTTCTTATATTCTGAGAATGTTGTGTAGGTTCTTGTATCTTTTACTCTGTCAACAAATAAAATGCCGTTTAGATGGTCTACTTCATGTTGAATTACTTGGGCTATTAAACCACTAAAATCTTTCTCGTGGTGCTGTGCTTTTTCATCAAGCCAACTTAAACGAATTTTTTTATAACGAACGGCTTTCCCGTATAGTTCTGAGCCACTTATGCACCCCTCCCACATTCCCGTAGCTTTACCGTAGAGTTCAGTAATCTTGGGGTTAATTATTATCATATCCAGTTTTTCAACATTCGGACGAGTTGGAGTAGGTTTTAGTCCAATTACAACAACCGCAATTCCCCTACCTACCTGTGGTGCTGCTAGCCCTATGCCATATTTCCTTTTTTCAAGAGTGTATTGCATATTACTAAGTAATTCCTGCGTCTGCTTAGAAAGTACGTCTTGCTTGCTTAATATTTTTGATGGGGTTCTCAAAATAGGATTCCCGAACTGTGTTCGTCTATATAGTCGCATACCACAAGCATACATTAAACTACTGAGTTAAATAAGCAAAAAACACCACAAAGTTTTGTCGCAGTAAGTTCTACGATGGCCCTCCATAATGGTTATACTTTGATTTTAGTATTGTTTGTAGGACCATATTAGTAGATGAGTAAAACATTCTATCTCGCAGGTAAAGTCGCAGGTAACAATGCAATTGGTGAACTTAAAGATTTTTCCGAAGAACTCGAGCAACATGGCCACGTCAACACTTATCCTTGGTGGAAAATGAAAGGTATGGCAAAAGAATACCTGGACCATATTGATGTAAACGCCAGGTTTGCACTTGATATGGTACAAGCTGTTATTAACGCTGAAATTTTTGTGCTTTTTGCCCAACCCGATATCTTAGGCGCAGCTACGGAACTTGGGGTAGCCCTAGCTTCCGCTGAATATGATTCAGACAAAAGAATATACATAATTGGAGCATATGCTATCAGACAATCTGTTTTCTACACGCACCCTAGAGTTGAAAATGTTAATAATCACATTGATCTACGTAATGCAGATTGGTATTAGTAAGTTAGTTTTATCGCACTTCGTTCTACGATAGACTTCCGTAACGCTTATGTTTATACAAAGCAAATTGTCTCTGTTTTTTGTTATAATATCCCTATGCCATCAATATACCACTATGTTGCAAACTCAACTGGTGACTTGGATAAACTACAAGTTCTGATTACAAAATCCTTAAGACAAGTTATTCCAATTGTTGAAAAAGAGCTTGATGCAAATCAAATAGACATAATATTTGTATCAGCACCAGATTTAGTAATACCAGAGTACGGTATCGGGGGGAATGCTCCTGGACCAAATCATTTATATGTTAGTTTTGATCCAAGTTCAGATAAGATCACTCAGCAAGGTTTAAATGAAACTCTCCTGCACGAAATCCATCACTGCATAAGGTACCGTAAACCAGGTTATGGGAAAACATTAGGTGAGGCAATGATTTCAGAAGGCTTAGCTTCTCTTTACGAAGAAGAACATTCTGGGGAAACGCCCATGTACGCAAAAGTTCAATTGAGTGAAGATCAAATTGCAAAAGCTAACAAAACAATTCATTCAAAGAATTACGATCACGCTAAATGGTTTTTTGGAAATAAAGATGTTGATAGATGGTTTGGTTATACGTACGGCTATAATCTTGCAAAAACATATTCAGACAAAACAGGAAAAAAAGCATCCGAATTAGTTCACACTAATTCAAAACTGTTCCTTGATTCAATTTAGTAGCAACAGCATGCACAATGGTCCTCCATAACGCTTATGCTTAATACATAAAGAAACACCGCCATTTGAGACGGTGTTTCACTTTGTAGAGAGATTATCTACTTATGGTGTATTAACCATATAGTTACGCCAGTGGAAATTGCCACTAAGGCGTAAAATAGACCAAGACCAACTGGCGAACCCCAGCTGAACCAAGACCCCCAAGCACGCCAATTCTTCATATGCTTGTCATGCTGTTCTAGCCAGTCATATTCAGACTTCTTATTGGGCTTTCCGTCCATGTGTTGTATCCCTTTATTTAGTTAGCCTAAGAACTAACATTATCGATCATATGCTAGTTGCTCTCTAGGTGAAAACCACTTTCCCTTTAGTGTCACGAGCTTTGACAGGGTTGTTGCAAGGTGGGTTTATATCATTAATATAATAATATCACTAGGTTGCAAATAACTCATTATTTGACCATATGCTTGTTGCAACAGCATGCACGATGGCCCTACAGGCATAAATAATATCAAACATAGTCTTGTGATAAAGCAACTACCATTTCGGTGAGATCCTTATGGTAATCTGCATGTTTGACCCAAAAAGCTAGACTGGCCACAGCTTCACCGCCGAGATAGTCCATAGGTGCATCATCTCTAACTACACCCTCTGATGTAATTAAGTATTCTCTCTTGCCGATAGTCACAGTAACAACTTCTCCTCCATCAAAATCCTCTTCTCCATTAAAGATACAATTTACAATTTCTATATCTATGAATGTAGTATTTGTTTTAATTACTCCACACAAGACAATTTCTATCGGATCTTTAAAGTCCTCCTGGTTTTGACATATAACAACATCATTAGCGTGATTAGCAAAAGTAGCTACTATATTGTCTCTCAGCTTTCTGTCAATAATTGAAGAAAAGAGGGGTAGATCTTTCTCAGGATTTTTCATATTGATATATGAAACACCTTTTCACTTCTATTTGCAAGCAATAGCAGTTTGAAAGCAGAGTCTTTTAGAGACGGAGATACAACTATTGGGACTGATACAGGTGATCTTCCTCTCAGATACTACAATGATAATGATTACATAAGCAAAATAGGGCCAATAAGAGATTTTTGGAATATGGTTGATGAGAGCATGGTAGATAAAGCTGGTCAGCTTATAGTAGCCTGTCATTATAAACCAGAAAGATATGGTTTTTTCGCCGATATGGTCCCAATTATCGCATGTGATACAACAATCTTGGTTTATCTTCTGTATATATTGGAAGAAGAATTGAAAGTCGCTATGATAACTCCTTGATTAATAGCGTCGGTATGCAGGGAGTTTCACCTAGTCAAGAACACAGAAGAGTTTGCGCAATTGCTATTGGCAACGAAGGGGTAGAAACTTTCTTGAAGACGAGTATAAACTTAGTAGACAAAATGAAAGTAAAAGAACACTTGGAAAACTAGCTACCAAAAAACCAGATCACGGATTTAAGGTTAATCCACTTAAAGTTTTCGAATTTATAGACTCTAATTTATAAAATTAGTTACAGTTAGCTCAACAATAGACTTCCCCGATTCAATTATTTAATAATTTGTTTTTCGGTTTGACATTTCATGAATAAATTTATATAGTTAACTATTAGGTTAACTATTATGAACATTCCTTATGATTCGCCTCAACTTGATATTATCCTGGGTGCTTTATCTAATCAAAAACGTAGGAAAATTTTGCATTCCCTTGCATTAAATCCAAGTACAATTAGCAACTTAGGTCGACATGTCGAGCTAAGCTTACCTGCTATACACAAGCATATGCGAATTTTAGAAACAGCTGATTTAATAGTTCGTAAAAAGTCAGGACGAACTAATTTCGTAGCTCTAAACCCAAAAACTCTTGGTCTAGCCCAAAATTGGATAGCCCAATATAAAACAAATTGGGGTAACCCAAAAGCCTCATTAATAAATTATATTGCCAGGATGAAAGAATGAATTCTGGTATTTATTAATTAATAATAAGGAGAATGTATGGGAAAATATGTATATGTGTATTATGCAGGTGAAGGTACCGATGCAGGTGATGAGGCCGCATGGGGTAAGTGGTTTGGAATGCTTGGGGAGAAAATTATAGACGCTGGGAATCCATTCGGATCTGACGGAAAAGCTGTTCACTCGGGAGGGGTTATGCCAGTTTCCGAAAAGCCTGTTACTGGGTACAGCATTATTAATGCAGCTAATATGGGTGAAGCAACAGAACTTGCAAAAGGATGTCCTTTAGTTGCTTCAAAAGCCGGTGCAGTATGCGTTTATGAAGCTTTACCAATGTAAAAGTTAGTACATGTAACAAAAATCAATAGCGACTTACGGGTCGCTATTGATTTGATACAACCCTTCATATAATAAATAAAAGGTAGTCTATTTTTTAGGGTTTAATAACTCGTGTTGCGCTGGGTATTTGTGTTTATGCTCATCGTGGAGTTGTTTATGAATCTCAACAGTAGCATGTTTGTGACAGGTCTTATAAGGAGTTCCATCAACTGGATGCCGTCCAATTCGCCAACATCCCTTCACGGGACAGTTATGCTGTTTATATAAACCTACGAGCGAGCCTATAATAACTACCTCACCAATGTCACTACCAAATCCAGACCAGAAGTTATACCATTTGCTACCATTTATGGGGATATTAGTACCAGTAAAATTCAAGAACCAATGCCAAATTAGAGATAAAACATGCATTAAAATTAATAATAACAGAACTTTGTTAATACTTAGCGAATTAAAGATATTCATTTCTCTAAAAGAGACTACTTACTTCTTAAAATCATCACTGTACTTATGCTTGAGTCGTGTGATTTTTGTGGTATTCTCAAAGCATGAGTGCTGGATTAGAAAAACTTGTACAAAAAAGAGAATTGGCTACAGAAATTGGAGACATAGCTACACCTGAGAGATGTTTTGGATGTAATATTCCAAAAATTATAGCAAAAAATCTAGCAGAAAAAGTTCTAAATGGTTTAGTTGATAAACCAAAAGCCATAGAAGAGATGAAGCAAGACCTAGAATCACAATGTCAACGGGGAAAAATTCCTCAAGCCGGAGGTTGTTTCAACCCAGACAGCGGTTGTACTTACGCAACATCTTTTCCAGTACCAGGACTAAAGACCGAAGATATAATTTAAATTTAGTTTATTAATTTTTGCTATAGTAAAAGTAGCAATGAAACAAAAACAATTAAAATTTCTATTATTTGTTAACCTGTTTAGTTTAGTCGGATATTACACTTTTGCACCATTATATGCATTATGGGCCCATAGTTTTGGATTAACACCTAAAACAATAAGTTTTATTTGGGGCGGTTATTCACTAGCTACTGCTCTGTTTATCCTTTTGATGGGCAAGCTAGAAAATCATATGAGAAAAGGTCGACTTGTAGTTCTTGGCTATTTTATTTACGTAGTAGGAGCTTTATCGTTTTTACTAGTTCACAGCGAGAAGTCACTTATTATCGTATTAATGATTAATGCTCTTGGGTCTGGTATTACCTTCCCGGCTTACAAAACAATGTTTGCAAAAAATGAATCTAAAGGTAAAGAGAGCGAAGAGTGGTCATGGCTTGATGCGGGTAATATGTTTGCAGCAGCTGTTGGAGCTGGATTTGGTGGATTAATAATTGGTGCTTTTGGCTTTCGAGGACTATTTTTGACAATGGCTTCCATTCAAACATTCGCAGCATTTACAGCTTACAGGGTTTTTTATTATAAATCCTGAATCATGACTTAATTGATACTAAAAATAGATAGAATTACTCAAATTAAACTTTAGTTGTATTATTAATTTATGGTTAAGCCAACTATAACCGCAAACAGTCTTGTGCTCGAGATGGAAGGTTTAGATAAAATCTGGTCTCTAAAGAGTCGTCTTGAAATTTCTCTAGAACATATAACTGGCATCAGAGTCGATTCAAAAATTACTAAAAGTTGGTACCACGGTTTAAGAGCACCAGGCACTTCGATCCCCCACGTCATAGATGCTGGTACTTTTTATAAAGATGGGAAGAAAGCTTTTTGGGATATCCATCACCCTGATAGAGCTGTAGTAATTTCGTTAAAAGATGAGACTTATAACGAGCTCGTAATCGAGGTTGAAAATCCAGATAGTTTTACTAATCAACTTCAAAAAGTAATAAATCTGCACTAATTATATTTGCAAAATTTGTCTGACTAGTGAATAATCATTTAACTATGGAATTATTAACTGGGAATGTTGGAGAAAACCCTGAGCCAGGACGTGTCTTAACTAAAGATTTATGGTGGATTCCGGCTCATTTGCCTACTTCAGAAGAAGCTATTACACAGCGATTTAGTGAACCTGGTATCAAAGTAAAAGTTGAGTATACCCGCCATGACGGTATACGAGTTAATGTCCCAATCGATTCAAGAGATCCTAAAGAAGTATCAAAGGATGAACAATTGATGCTCGACAGACAAAAACTGACTTCATCTATTTACCGCATATAATCTGATATACTCACTTTATGAGTAAGGATATATATACTTTTTTGGTGACTTTCGGTGTAATGACCATACTTGACGCTCTTTGGCTTGGTCTTATAGCACCTAAATTTTATAAAAAACATATTGGTTTTATTATGAGTAAAAAACCAAACTGGATTGCCGCTCTCATCTTTTACTTAGTATTTGTATTAGGCTTGACTATATTTGTTGTTTATCCAGGATGGCACAGTAACTACACTCTACTTAGAGTAGGTTTATTAGGCGGTTTGTTTGGTTTGGTCTGTTACTCAACTTATGACTTAACTAATCAGGCAACCCTAAATAAGTGGCCATTTATAGTTACAATCGTAGATTTGTGTTGGGGTACACTACTATCAGCAGCAGTTTCGATGATTAGTGTTGCTCTATTTAATGCGTTTATTAAATAATCTATGCACATACATTTGTTAAACAGCTTAGTCACTGCAGCGGTATCGATTCTAGTTTATATGTCACTTTGTTTTGTGGCATCAATAATTTTCAGACGAAATGACGTAGCAGATATTGGTTGGGGACTGGGTTTTGTTATAACTAGCTTCATAGTTCTTATATCAAATCATAACGAAAGATTAACTACCTTTATGGTGTTTTTATTAGTTTTAATTTGGGGGATACGACTTAGTTCTCATATATTGCTTCGAAATATCAAAAAACCTGAAGATTTTAGATATAAGGTGTGGAGAGATTCTTGGGGAAAATGGTTTTATCTTAGATCCTATTTTCAAATTTATATACTTCAAGGCATACTAATGTTGCTGATATTATTACCTGTTTTAGCGATATTATCAGAGAAACCTTTTAATGATAACCCGCTCTTAATAGTAGGTCTGGTTGTTTGGGTGTTTGGATTTATTTTTGAAACCATAGGAGATAGACAATTAACTAAATTTCTCGAAGATAAAAATCGAAAAGTTAAAATTATGCAGCAAGGTTTATGGAAATACAGTCGGCACCCTAATTACTTTGGCGAGATAACCCAGTGGTGGGCTATTGGATTAATAGCTTTAGCGGTTGATTATGGTTGGCTCGCTTTAATCGGGCCTTTGACTATAACTTTTTTAATCACAAAAATTTCTGGAATTCCCCTACTAGAGAAAAATTATGCTAATAATCCAGAGTATACAAAATACAAACTTAAAACTAGTATTTTAATTCCTTTGCCTACTAAACGACCTATTAACTAGCTTTTGGATAAAAAAGAAGTGTTGATAAACACTTGAGGCTGTGGTAAATTCTTTACCTATGAGTACTGAGAACAAAGTTATTGAGAAAAGAAAGATTAGTCGAAGAGAGATAATACACAATCATTTAGCTGCATCATCGTTTGGTTCTTTTATAGTTGCCGCCTGTATAACTGTTGAATCTAGCGTTAAAGCTGCGATTGATAATTTTCAGTTATATAACCAACCACTTCCTTTAGAAACTTTAGACTTAACAACAGGATTTTTTTTCGGGGCAATGGTATATAACGTTTTGAAACCATTTTATGACAGAAGGGCTTCTGAACGTGAACCAAATTATATCCAGCACAATAGAAACACTTTAGTAGCTTCAATTTCGTCAGGTGCATCTGTTTCAACCCTTTTATTCTCTCTGGCACCCACCATCAGAGCTGCAGTTGGTTACCATCACATACCACGTACCTTATTAGAGGTATACGGAGCTGTGGGCACACTTGGCTTATTCGGAGTATGGAATGCTGTACGTCCATACTATGTTGGTGAAAAAAGCTCCGATAATACTAGGGTAACAATGATTCAGCTACAGTCACAACAAATTACCGAATCATAAATATAATACTTTTTTAAAGACTTCTTATCTATTTCCAATATTAGCAAATGCTTCTAGCTCATTTATTGGGCTAAGACTAACATGCCCTTTTAGATGTCCAGATAAATTTTTAACTCTAGAATAAACCATTTCAGCATCATCTATTGTACAAAAAACAGTACCCAGCATTACGCTAACAAACTCTCGTCCATCATTTGAGTCAAATATGTTGTCCTCTCTTCTACCAAGAGCAATTTTAATTCGGTTTGTTTCAGCCTGCATTAAACGAGCACCATATATAGGTTCAAATTTGTCGACTATTCTCGCATGAACATCGAATCTTTTTATTGATGGATCTCTACTACCAATCCAGGTCGGTTTTATATTATTCACTCTAATGTTACTCAAACCATTTATAGCTAAATCTTCTACGAGTACACCTTCTCCGACTAACATATTAATAACTTCATAAGTTGTCGTTAATGACCTAAACTTGTCAAGATTTTTATAAGCAGGTTTTATTTCATTTCCTAAAACATAGACTACTGATGGTGTTACTATATGATGAAATTCAGCTTTTTTACCTTCACAGACTTTCTGTATCCCAAAACTAAACCTATCTAGCCAGACATCATCCCTAAGTATCCGTCCCATATCTTTAAATCGAGGTTGTGAAACCCTACTAGTGTCTTCCGATTCATTTCCTTCAGATAATTTCATACATCCTATCATATTTAATACTGTACTGTTTGCAAGCATTAACATTAATTATCTAAGAAAGTTTCTTGTTGAATTTTGTTATAGTGAGAGTATGAGTAAAGACTTACCTTTTACTAAACAAGAGTTTGATGCTATCTACTCAAAAGTCCCCCGATTAACAGTTGAAGTTCTTTTAATTGATAAAACTAAAGGTACTTATATGACGTTAAGAGACATTGAACCATGTAAGGGTCAGTGGCACCTACCCGGTGGTACAGTTTTTTTTGGAGAAAGTTTAGAAAACGCAGTAAACAGAATTGCAAAACGAGAAATTGGTATAGAAGTTCTAGCTTCATCTTTAGTTGGCTATATTGAATATCCTAGTCATTACCAAAAACAAATTGATCATCCAGTAGGTTTAGTATTTAAAGTCGATAAATTTAGTGGCCAGCTAATAACAAATAATGAAGCCTCTAAGGGAAAATGGTTTTTAAAATTGCCTAACCCGACTCACGCTGATCAAGATGTTTTTTTAGTTAAGCATAAATACTTAAAACCTTAAAAAAATATTATTATGAAATCCTCTGAATTAACCGATAAAATTGCTCTAGCAACCAAAAAAATCTAGCATTTAATATTAAACTGTTGGCCGATCTCAATTAACTAATTACATCTCATAAGATAACTTTGATATTATTAAGATACAGTTTATGCACGAACCTCATAGAAACGGCAATAGATTATCAGTTATCATTCTCGGAGGACAGGATGGTTTAGTGAGTATTCTTGGATTACTTCTAGGCCTTAGTGCCGCTACCAGTTCAACCAGGATAGTGATTGCTGGAGGACTAGCTATGATCTTTGCCGAAACACTATCAATGGCAGCTGTGGCTTATACCTCAAAAATGGCCGAACGAGATCACTATGCGGCTGAAAAAAGATTAGAGAACAAAGAGGTCAGATATAAATCAGCCACAGAACGACAAGAAATTGTAGACATATATTCTGCCAAAGGATTTAGTGGTAAATTACTTAATGACATAGTTGATCACATTACGTCCAATCACGAATTATGGATAGATACTATGATGAAGGACGAACTTAACTTATTGCCTGTCGTAAAAAAAGATGTTTATGTCTATAGTTTTATAGTTGGCGTTGCTACATTTAGTGGAGCATTCCTACCGCTTATACCATTTTTCTTTTTACATGTTCACCCGGCATTAATTGGTGCACTGATAATATCAGTCATAGCACTTGCTGCCGTCGGATATTACAAAGCCTTTATGACACTTGGGAAGCCATTAAAGAGTGCTTTTCAGATGGTCATTATTGGTATGGGTGCAGCAATTGCAGGTTATCTAATTGGTATCCTATTCAAGCAAAAGTAATAATAACTAAATAAACCCTAGAACAATTTTACAAATTAGTTAATAATATATTCAACAAATTAAATAGAGGATATTATAGATGCTTAAAGATTTTAAAAAATTTATTCTTCGAGGTAACGCAGTCGATTTAGCAATTGCCGTAGTTATTGGTGCAGCGTTTGGCACTATCGTAACTTCCCTTGTCAAAGATTTAATAACGCCTCTTATCGGAGCAATTGGTGGTAAGCCAGATTTTTCAAGTCTATCGTTTAGCATAAACCACAGTAAATTTCTCTATGGGGATTTTATTAATGCATTAGTTTCATTTCTTCTGATCGCATCTGCGGTTTTCTTCTTTGTAATTCAACCAATAAATAAATTTCAAAATCTAGTAGCTAAAAGAAAAACTCCTGAAGATCCAATTGATAGAAAATGTCCAGAATGTTTAAGTAACATACCAAAAGCTGCAAGTCGGTGTATGTTTTGTACAGCAAAAATTAATTCAATATCCAAACTATAATTATCGTATAGTAACAATTACCTTGTTTTGAATAATCTGATAAAATTACCCTGTGTTAAAATACATTTTAGAAGTAAAAAATCTCAGTAAAAAATACGGAAACAAAGAAGTTGTTAAAGGTATTAGTTTTGAAGTTAAGTACGGTGAAGTTTTTGGTATATTAGGACCAAATGGTGCTGGAAAAACTACAACGCTAGAAATGATAGAAACCCTTCGTCCGATTGATGGAGGAACAGCAATTTTAAATGGTATTGACGTAGCTAAAGATCCAGAAGCAGTTAAGCAAATAATCGGTGTACAACCACAGTCACCTTCATTTCAAGATAAACAAAAATTAACTGAGATTATTGAGATGTTTGCAGCCACTTACGGTGAGCGAACGAAACCATTGGAATTACTAAAAGAAGTACAACTCGTAGACAAAGCAAACTCATATGCTGAAAATTTATCCGGTGGACAAAAACAGCGACTCAGTATTGCGACCGCTCTAGTTCACAAACCAAGGATATTTTTTATGGATGAACCAACAACTGGTTTAGACCCTCAAGCACGCCGTAATCTGTGGGACTTAGTCCGTCATATTCAATCAAAAGGTACGACAGTTATAATGACAACTCATTATATGGATGAAGCTGAACTACTCTGCGATCGAGTTGCTATTATGGATAATGGTAAAATTATAGCCCTAGACAGCCCCAAACAATTAATTAAAAACTTACTCGGTGCTGGGTTTAAGAAATCACAAAATGTTCAACAAGCTAATCTTGAAGACGTATTTATTGATTTAACTGGTAAGGCATTAAGAGACTAGGTATGCAAAAAATCATCTGGATAATTATTATAGTTTTAGTCATTCTTTTAAGACTTTTCTTTAAGTTCAAGAATAGAATTCATCCAGGGGCAAATAAAAACCTGAAACCGCTTAAAAAATGGCAAAAAAAGATATTTACAGTTTTAGTATTTAGCAAGTTAAGTACTAAAAGATTCTTTCGAGATCGTCTTGCATTATTCTTCGGTGTTTTATTCCCATTAATTTTCTTATTCGTTTTTGGCGGAATATTTGGTAAAGCTGGCGACAATGTGAACTTCAAAGTTGCAGTTATAAACCACTCCTCTAGCCAGTACGCTACTGAGTTTATTAACCAAGAACAGGCAAATAAAATAATCACTATTGATTCAACTATTAATACTCTTTCCGCAGCTGAGGCTAAAATGGATCGTAATCAACTCGATGCAACAGTAGTTCTACCTACTAATTTTGGTTTGCAGGTAAAAGGACAAACCTACCCTAGCGGTAATGTAATTGTTTACTATACTGAAAATAACGCTCAAGCTGGACAAGCTTTAGTCTCAATTCTACAAACTGAATTCCAAAATATTAATACAAAATTCATAAAGATTCCTAGCCCATTTACCGCTAGTGGACAAGAACTTAATCAGAAAAGTTTATCCGAATTTGATTATACTTTCTCCGGATTACTCGGTTTTTCAATTATTGGATTAGGTATTTTTGGACCAATAAATGTTTTTCCTGAACTAAAAAAGCAAGGTATTTTGCGGCGACTTCACACTACGCCAATCCGAGTTTGGCAATATTTCATGTCAACTATGATATCCCAAGCAATAATTGGTCTAATTTCTATTGCTATTATGTTCGTAACCGCAATAGCAGTTTTTCATCTTAAAGTCGTAGGTAACTATTTTGAGATTATCCTATTTTTGATTCTAAGTATCATTATGATTTTAGGTATCGGTCTAGCTATTGGGGGTTGGGGGAAGAATGAACGTCAAGTTGCACCACTAGCTAATATTATAGTATTTCCGATGTTATTTCTTTCTGGAACATTTTTTCCAAGATATGATATGCCAATATGGCTTCAACATATTACTAACTACCTTCCACTTACTCCAGTGATTGACGGGATAAGGTTACTAGCTACGGAGGGAGTTAGTATTACACAGATTGGGACACAACTTGTTTTAGTCCTAGCTTGGACAGTAATAATATATATAATTGCCTTTAGGGTATTTCGCTGGGAATAAATTTTATATAAGTTGTTTGTAGCGAAAACATGTTTTTGAATGATCATTAATCATTCCACTAGCCTGCATAAATGCAAAACATATGGTTGGTCCAACAAAATTCATACCATATTTTTTTAAGTCCTTACTTAAAATTACGGAAATGTCTATTGCGTGCTTTGACTGAAGGTTATTTAATGGTTTGTCTGTAACATATCTCCAGAGATAGCTATTAAAACTTCCATGTTGTTTTGCAATATCTAAAATCGCTTGAGCATTTTTTACTACTGACTGTATTTTTAATCTATTGCGAATGATTCCATCATTAATTATTAGTTTATCAACATCCAAAGTGTTTAGTTTAGCGACTTTTTCTATATCAAAATTATGAAAAGCCTGTCGGTAAGCTTGTCGCTTTTTAAGGACCGTTAACCAACTCAATCCTGCTTGAGCACCCTCTAAAGTTAGCAACTCAAATAATTTATTATCATCATAAATCGGTACTCCCCATTCTGTATCATGATATTTTATGTATTCAAAGTCCTGTGTACACCAACTACATCGCCTTAATTTATCTATAACTTCCATACTCACATACTAACAAAAAATATTTTAATTAGATTTGGTATAATCTGTCTATGGCAAAAACCTGTAAAAAGTATATTACCTTTAACTTATTTTAGATGACAGATATAAAGCCAAAACTCACTCTTGAAACTATTGAACTAGCCAGTAAAAATATTGCAAAAGTTATAGTCCATACTAACTTAGAATTTAGTGATAGATTATCTAATAAGTTTAACGCAAAGATTTACCTAAAACGAGAAGATCTTCAGATAACTCGATCTTATAAAATTCGTGGTGCCTACAATTTTATATGTAGCTTAACTAAAGACAAAACAGCTAAGGGTATAGTCACCGCTAGCGCTGGAAATCATGCACAAGGTGTTGCATTTAGTGCCAATAAGTTAAAAATTATGGCAACTATTTTTATGCCAGTAACTACCCAGGAACAAAAAATAAACAGAGTTAAATATTTAGGTGGTGAATTTGTAGATATTAAATTGGTTGGTGAGAATTTTGACGACTGTCTGACTATTGCTATCTTATCCTCTAATACGAATAAGGCTATTTTTATACCACCATTTGATGATGAATTAATAATAGCTGGCCAAGGAACCGTCGGTAAGGAAATATTCGAAGATCTACATAGACAAATTGATTTCATCATTTGCCCAGTTGGAGGTGGTGGATTGATTTCTGGAGTGTCGACATACTTCAAACAAAAAGGTTCTGTAGCTGAGATAATTGGTGTTGAGCCGGTTGGAGCCGATGCGATGTATCAATCGCTTAAACAAAGTAGAGTTGTAACACTAACGTCTATTGATACGTTTGTTGATGGTGCTGCCGTAAAAACAGTTGGCATTAAAACACTTGATATCGTAAAACACTTAGTCAAAAGAATATTGTTAGTTTCTGTCGGTAAAATATGTACTACAATGATTGAACTCTACCAAGAAGATGGAATTATTGCTGAGCCAGCTGGAGCACTAAGTATTGCTAGCCTTGACTCAATACGAGATGAAATTAAAGATAAAGTTGTAGTCTGTATTGTAAGCGGTGGAAATAATGATCTAACACGTTACCCAGAAATTATTAAAAAAGCTCAACTATACAAAGATAGCCAACTATCTTCAAAAAATTCATAGTAAATAATCTATAAACTATTCTACAACATAAAATTTATTAATTTTCTAGGCTTTTAGTTTATAATCTATGTAATTAATCTTTGGAGTAATTATGGAGGATTTAAACTCATCATACCTGATGACTATTGAGGAAATTGATGCTCTGATTCTTAGTCAGCCAACTGATGAAGAAAAATTTTTTGCAGGTATTTTATATGAAAGAAATGATTTAGGGCCTACCGACGCACTAAATTTTCTAGATCAATCTTTTGAGATAAAGAAAAAATTTGGGTATTTGAATCTGGTAGAATTCGAACAATTAAAACAGAGCTTTGAATTTGGACCGGGTCCTGAGTTAATTCCTAAGCCTTTAAATGCTGGAATAATACCCATCAATGCTAATAAAAGATCAACGGCTATTTCTAGACCTGATCACAGTCCTAGAATTATGCGTGTGAGAAATAGACGACCTCCAAGTCAAAGACCTTTTTAGTTATTAGCTTATTTTATTTATAGTTAATTTGGTAAGTTTGAATAAGCTTGCTTAAATACTTACTAATGAGTGTTAAGAAAATAACTATCTCAATCTCCCTATCTTTAGTTATATTAATTGTTGGTTTTGTAATATTTTCATACCTTCGACCCCTACCGCCAATTGAATCAACAATAGTTTCAAAACCAAATAACTTAGAAAATAAACAAATCGTTAGTTGGGGGCAATACGGGAGTCAAGCAATCGGTCTAGTCGGTTATGGTGTAAATAATCAAACTGGCTCACAAGTTCCTTCACCTGTAGCTAGCACTATCAAAGTATTACTGACTCTTTGTGTGCTTAATAAAAAGCCCCTTGAGCTCAACCAACAAGGTCCGAATATAACCATTACACCTACTGACGTTGCAAATTACACCACTGACTTATCACTTGGTGAATCAGTTGTTAAAGTCGAGGCAGGTGAAGTTATTAGCGAGTACCAAGCCCTTCAAGCCCTTTTAATAGCTTCAGCTAATAACTTTGCAGACATATTAGTCAACTGGGCATTTGGCTCAACAGCTCAGTATTTAACTTACGCCAATCAATTCACAAAAAGCATTGATATGAACTCTACTACTGTAGCTGACAATAGTGGTTTTCTAACTTCAACTATCAGCAATGCTAA
>Ga0302280_1002035_pt1 | contig 16007 bp, 5 predicted proteins | sample III_Fen_E1_1_FD_198771 | JGI IMG/M metagenome (GOLD analysis project Ga0302280, IMG submission 198771) | Peat permafrost microbial communities from Stordalen Mire near Abisko, Sweden - III_Fen_E1_1 | ecosystem: Environmental > Terrestrial > Soil > Wetlands > Permafrost | place: Sweden: Abisko... | reverse complement strand
TAACATGTTAATTAGCAATACAAATGAGATCACAACAAATAAATTCATCTTCAACTATTTTGGCATCATTTATTAATAATTTATTAAAATACTAACTTTTAAGTCGACTGCCATCCATATTTTACCTCCCCGAATATTTATGATTTTAATTTGGTCTTTCTCGAAATCAAATATTGATAAAAATATTGATATACAAACTCTACTGATATAAAAAAATCATTTGAGCACTTGAAGCTGATTTTATGGACAAATAAATTGAAAATATTCAAAAATTGGTTAAAATCTCTCTGATTAGCATGACTAACTTTTTAATCAAAATAAATATTTTCGTTTAGCAAATAATTGGTCTTTAACATCAAATTAAAGAAGCAAAGACTTGAAAAATGTTGATAGGAAGGGTATTTATATTCAAAAACAACCTGTTTTTAAAAATAGCTCTCCCCCATCATTTACTGAATTTATATTTTATAATTCATATGCTTTATAATATGGACCTCTATTTTATCGACGAAAATACTCTTCCTTCCCACTATAACATTAAATTTCATCTTTTGACATATTTTTAAAGTATAAAAAATATAGTCTCATGAAATATCAATTGTAATGAATCTTCCTACGATAACTTTCTCTGAATTTTTTAGAAAAAGCTAACTAATTAACTGATTGGCTCGGAGAAAAAGATAAAACTTAAAATTTTGCCCTAAATTTTAGTATTTTCTTTGATTTATGCATTTGCTGTGGTATTCTTTCCATGGAATCTGCAAATTTGCTGTTGATTTCCTGAAAAAACTTTTTCTTTTCCTTTCTGTTCATAAAAAGAACTGGTGACGCCATAGGATGATCAATTTTGAGGTTTTCTTTCTGCATTTCAGACAATTCATTGATATAATTGGCAACATTATATTCTCCGCCATTTTCTTCTTCCTCGTCCTCTGATTCTGATGACTATTAGACTTCTTAAGCCTATAGTGATGATTGTGACTCTGATTCTAAGAAGGATGCCTAAGACTCTTCACTTGATGGCTGTTAAACAGTCTCAGAAGATGGCGAAGCAATCGTGGTCAAAAAATATTAACAATATTGCTCCTCATCGGCTTCTAAAGCTTCGTCAATGCTGTTATGGATAAAGCATGGTTCTTTGTCCTAGTTTTGTCTGCAGGTTTTACTGAATAACTACATGTTCTTATAAGAAAATTATAATTGTATATCTCAATATAATAGATTTTAATACCAACTTTGTTAAATTATTCCTTGAAAATAACATCAAATAGAATTTATTTCAATTAATTTTAACTCAAATCAAAAGAATACCCTATGATCCTAAAACAAAATAATAGTTAAAGTATAAATCATCCGATTTTCAATACATTTTATAAAATGATTTAACACACACTCATTTCATGAATAAAATTACAATTTATTTTCTTGGCAATTAATTTTTTATTATCTTTTTATTATTTTTCTCTATCCTACTCAAATCGTAGATGATTGAAACAATTGAAAATCGTCAGTAAGCATCCACAAGATGTAAAATATAGTTATCTTGTAAAAATAACATCAGTATAAAAAAAATATTTCACTTAAGGTCTTTTGGTATTTGGGACTTTTATTTTAAAATCGTTAGTCTTATAACTTAATTATACTATTTTCTTCTAGAGTTGAAGAAACGGGCCACTGATACCTTCTCTTTGACTTCAAATACGATTAGGTTTATTTTCAATGATTTCAATTTTTTTATAATTGGAGAGCCTACAATATTTTTTCATAGAATTAGCTATTCTATCTGAAATACATATTGAAATTAGAGCCACGTATTTGCATACATATTTCCAAGGCATGCTTGACATGATCTTAAATTATGATCTTAACTTATCCTTCACTTCTTTTTATTTCAAATCTTGAAATTTAAACTTCATGGAATTTTTTAGATGTATTGATACCAATTCTATAAAGAATATTCACTACTGTTAACATTTCAATTTAACGGCTTGTTTTATTCAACATGTAAATTTACATGATTTCTATTCCTAAAAAATGCTAATTTACCTACAGTTCTTTCACAAGCTTAGAATTGAAGAATTGTTTCCATCTATAAGACATTGAGTATTGACTTTCCTTTGATAAATGCTGAAATATTTTTCCCATTTTTCATCTGTATAATTATACAAGATTAGCCAACTTATGGTCTTTTGAGGCAAAAGAGCAAATATCAACAAGCAAATGAAAATGCTACTTGCCCTAATAATAAATTCATTGATCTTTTGATTCAAAAATTTTTAGAGTAATAGGATATGAAAGTTAATTTCCCTATGCAAGCCATTTGCATGCATCTTAAATATTTTTATATCGTTTATGAATTGCATTGAGTAAATCTTTTATGGAAATATTAATCAAACAGCTGCGCCTCACAATAACTTCAAAATCAATTGAGTTCTCATAATTATTTTTGCTGAAAGAGACTATCTGCAATTTTAGGTGCTACCATCAGTGTTGTGAATTTTTATCATTATGGTCTAAATCCACTACCTGGGGAAATGAATTTATGCTCGTGTATGATCCGATTTAATAAAGAAAGAGTTATTATAACGAGTGTTATTATAGTTCCAGAATATAATAGTAAGTAGAAATAGTCTCCATACATAATCCTTCTTTATTTGAATTATCAGCAGATTGCCTCTGCTATTCTTTTCTTGAAAAGCAATAAAATATTTTACTTCCAATCATCAATTAGTGTCATGTCAAACATTAAAAATAATGTGCTGAGATAAAACTTTCCCAAATATACAAAAATATATTTAAATGTCTTCTATAAATTCATTACTCCTTCCCCACCGATCCTGACGTATGCATTGGGTGAGTAGGAGCTGATGATGATAGATGATGTTTGAATCTTTTATTGCAGTTTAATTAATTTTATCTTTACTAATTGTATAATATTACGCAGAGAATACAAAACACTTTCAAGTATCATGATTAAAAAAGCAATGAAAGATGTCTTTACAATTGTTTTAAAGTCTCAATTAATACATGCATTGAATAATTCGGATAAATTAGTTTAATAAAATTGTTTAAAGCAGACCGAGTGTAAATCACAATCACGCCAATTATTTCAATACTTCATTCATTTTATTTTATATAATGGTCAGCCAATAAGCATGACCTTTATTTTTAATCCATTCGATCCCAACCTCTCCCTTTTATGATCGATGCAACTTTCCAATCAGTTCAAGCTTTGTTTCATCCTCATCATAGATCAGATAATCCAATTTTAATTTTATTTGAGCTTTATCCTTCAAATATTAAACCTCATAGCGAAGAGGTGAAATTTATCCCACAAAGTTGTCTAAAAAGACTTACTACTTCTTAAATTGATCGACAAGAAAATTTTGAACCCAGGCAATCACGAATGCAGGGTCTTGCTTACAGTAAACAATCTTTTTCTTGGTATATTCAGGAAGATTGTCAAGTTTAATTTGTATTTTTTTATAATTTTTAACAAAAAGCTGATCATCTTAAAGCTCCTCTTCGTCATCAGAGTCGGATTCTGCTCGAGCATCGTTATCGCAGCAAGATTCCTCATCCATCACTAAATATGTTTGTACTTACGCTTAGATTTGTATAAACCTTCACGGACTTTAGCAATTTCCTTCTTATTAGAATTGGATTCATTAAGTTATAAAGCTTTGGCTTGCATTAATTTAACAAGTTCATCTTTCATCATCTCATCTCCATTCATCCAATCATTCTCACTGAGAGATTCGAAAGTTGGCCTTCTATCTGGCTCATAGCTGAAAAAGGAGTTCATCAGTCTTTTAAATTCGCTTGAAAAAAAACCAGATGGCTTATTTTTTTAGTGAAGTTGCCAAAATTTAACAAAGTTTTTTTCACGGATAAGCTTATAGATTCTTTCGTGAGGTCTAGTACTTAGAAAAGGAGGGGTTCCTGAGTACATAATAAATAAAACTACACCAGCCGCAAACATATCAGCTTGGAGGCCAGTATAGTTACCTTGTTCCATCTATGGAGGTTTATATCCCTCTGTACCCACCCTTGACTTTAGTTTAAAGTCTCCATGATCACCATTTGAATATCTTGATAAACCAAAATCAGAAATTTTAAGACAAAAATCACTGCTGAAGAGTAGGTTTTATGGTTTAAGATCTCTATGAGAAATTCCCATTTCATTTAGATATTTAATAGCAGCAAACAGTTGTTTTATATAAACTCTGCAAACCTAAGGAGCAAATTGACCCGATTTGGAGATAAATTAAAAGAGTTCTCCGCCCTAAGCGAGTTCCAGCACAATAAGTGGTCTCAATTCTTCAGATTTATAGTTTAATTTAATTTTAGCTTGAGGTCTGTGGTCAACCATGTTAATGAGATTTGGAAAATGAAGTTTTGTTAATAAATCTACCTCTATTTTAAAGGCCGCCTCCTTGGTTGACCCGGGTAAATAAACTTTAAGAGCATAAAGTTAACTATTTTTACTACCAAGATAGACGCTAAATCAAAAAAGTAATTACTTGGCCTGACCCCCCTCGCCCAGCAAAAGATGAATAGTGTATTAATCGGCGTACTGCATTGATTTGGTGGGAGTGATTCAAATGATTATAAAAGAATTTATTGTATAATCCAATTTCTGATTAATTATGATGGAGGTTTCAAACAGAAAAGTTTAAATTAATAAAACAATATAAACCAACAAAAGTATCACAAATATTTTGATCAGTCTGCATCAAGAATAATAGGGGACTTGAGCAGGGGCAAAGGGTTAGAAGGAAGAAATGGTTAATAGCAACTTTAATTCTTTAATAGCATTTAACATTCTATGACATACACATATCATTTTCTTTTGCCCTTCTTAGAGGTTGGAACCACAATCCACTCATCGTCCTCAGCATTTTACTCTTTTTTTGCCTCTACCGCCGGCTTTTCAACAGGCTTACTTTCAGCTGGCTTTTTAGATTCAGCAACTTTGCTCTCAGTTTGTTTTTTAGACTCAGCAGGTTTTTGCTCTGCTGGCTTTTTCTCAGTAGTCTTCTGTTCGGCAGGCTTTTGTTCTGCAGGCTTTTTCTCCACAGGCTTCTGTTCAGCAGGCTTTTTTTCTACAAACTTATGTTCTGCAGGTTTATTTTCAGCTGGTTTATGTTCAGCCGGTTTTTGATTAGTTGGCTTTTGCTCAGCTGCTTTTTGCTCAACTGGTTTATGTTCGACTGGTTTCTGAGAAACTGGTTTATTCTCTGCAGGTTTCTAAGCTTGTTTGATTTATTTCGCTTTTTCATTTGGTTTCTGCTCGACAGGCTTTTTTTGTTCAACCTGTTTATTTTCCGCATGCTTTGCCTCATAAACTTTTTTTTATGGTTTTTGTTCAATTGGTTTCGACTCTACTTTGAGTTCGGGAGCTTTTTCAATTTTGGGAGCAGGTTTGTGTTATTCTTTCACTTCTTTGACTGGCTCTACTTTCTTTTCAACTGAAACCGTATTTACAACCTTTTCGCCTGTTACAGCAATCTAGTTTTCTTCGGTCTTTCCTTCAGTTTTTTCCTTCTCCTCTTCCTTTTCAGTTTGACTTTTTCCCTTTCTAATTGGTTGTTTGAATTGTTTAGGCACGTATCCAACAGCTGCCCATTTTTCTGCAATTTCTTTTTGTTGTCTTCCCATCTTAATAAAAAATTTCCTTGTGAGAATCTTCTTGTCACCAGTGGTTCTAATGAAATTTATCGCATCAATTTTGGTTTAGAAGATAACTTAGAAAGAGCCAGGGTTGTATTTTTTTATTTTGATGAAATGGAACTAAGGGAATGCTTTTTCAACATCCTTCTCAATGGCTTGGAAATCGCATTTGATAAGATTGAGGGAGACATGTTCAATGTCATCCGACATGTTCTTAATTTCATCGATGAGCTCATCCTTCTTAGGAAGGACAAATGGCTTTTTCTACTAAGCACCCTACATTCTCAACAAATATGGTATAAATTATATTGAATAAAATATATTTATATTTACAGCTAAGAAGAAAAGTCAAAAGATAAAATTGAATCTTAAAAACCGTTTTTCGATGCTGATAAATTATAATTTGTATAGCTCTTAAATCCTTGAAAATATTTTAATTAAATCTTCTTAATTTTTTGCATTTTAATTTATGTCTGTGTGCATAATGAAAGTAAATCATTTTGGTTATCGTTTATTGTCGATATGTTTTAATATTAAGAACAAAACTTATCTCAAGAAATACAGTCACAGTTCAGGATACTAAAGCGATAATTATATATTTTAACTGAAAGTCATCAAAGCAGGGAACAGCTTTTTAAACTTTCAAGATATTTCTGTATTGCACATGGGTCTGAATATAAAATTTCAGACATTGATGAGTTTATAGAATTGACAGATTTTCATTAAAAAGCACGAAGATTTTTAAACTACCCTCATAGATATTATGATATAAATTTTTAATGATGATATCTGACTGAATTATCAAGTCCAACTTATCTAAGTAATTTCAGTTTTTTGCCTTAATTCGATATGAATAAAATGAAACGAAAATTTATTTGTTTTAAAATGCATCTTCCCTTCTTCAGAATAAGGAAAATCTAATCCATATTTAACAATTATTATTTGTTATTTCTTAATTTTTATCGAAATAAATGGCATTAAAAAGGACTGCAAAATAATACTATTTTTTTATTAAAAAATCTCTAAAATGTTTGACGCTCATACAAGTTAATGCTATTTGATTCTTTTACTTTCTTGATATAAAAGATGTGTTTTAATGATAATATTAATTAAAGAAAAAAAACATAGAACATGAGCGAGTCTAACTTTTTTAGCGAACCACAGGGAAATGCCCCTTAGTACCCCAATTTTAATCATACTCTCCTACTCATTGAAACTAATAAATACATTCCTGCCATTGATAAAATCAATTAAAAAAAAGATTAACCCTAAAATTAAGAGAATTTTCTTGATTCTTAGATATCTATTGATGTTAACCTTAGGCAAACCACTCCCGCAGCCGTTCTCTAATCTTCAACAACCATCAAAAAGAAAAAAACTGGGTGCATTTGCAAAAAGACAAAATGCCTAAAAATGTATTGCGAGTGCTTTTCTTCAGGAAAACTATGCACAACCGACTGTTCTTGTTGTGATTGCGTCAATGACTAACATCATTAGCATTTAATAGCTCAAGCGCAGGAAGTAATCAAAGTAAAAACTATGAGTGCGAAAAAGCAAAGTTCTGGAAAAGGCTGTAACTGTAAGAAAACCCAGTGTCAGAAAAAATATTGTGAGTGCTTCAATGCTGGAATTGCCTGTAGTGCTGAGTGCAAATGTTAGGATTGTATTAATGTTGAAAATCATAAAGTTTCTTTTTCTTTCAAGTCAGAATCCATTCAAGCTGAGAAAGGCAATACGACTTCTTTGTTGGAGTGACGTACTCCACTGTTATTTATTTTCTATATTTTAGTACGAATTATAGTTAATGAATTATAGAGTTTGAGCCATTAAAATCATGATTATTGTGTAAGTTTAATTTTTTTGTATTGTCCAGCAACCGTTTTATGCCCTGGATTTTGCTTTTTCAGCAAATCCCTTGTTTATATCGGTTATCGATGGTGCATTGCGACCATTTTGCGACTTTTTTCATTTAAAATTGGTTTAAATGTAAAGCCATCCAACTCTTTGCTTTTATTCAAATTAAATTTCTCCTAATTTTAGGTCATTTTCCTTTGCTTCCATCTCACCATTTCATCAAAGTATTATTAGTAGCTTCTAACGGTGTCTGGCCTTTTCACATGCCTATTGTATTCCTAAATATATTCTTGTTCTTCTTTTTCAAGCTGCTTTTTTCTTATTTCTTAGAATTCTTTTAATTTTGTGCTTTTTTATTCGATAACGAGCTACAATCTTTCGAATATTGGTTTATGGCCTATTTATTTCGCAATTTTTTATGAATTTTTATTGATTGTAGGCTTTTATTTGATTTCTTTCTTTCTAAATTACGAACATATTACTGTTGCTACTCAATGAGAGTAATATCTCTCTTCTTTTTCTCTGAGTCATTTTCAAAAAGATTGATAATACTATGTCCTGCTGTCTTATTCATGACATTTTTTGAGCTGGAAATTTTATGCAAAGCTCCTTCTAACTTCAATGTTAAGGATTCATATCCCTTTAAGCAGTTCCCCTTATCTTCAATTTGATCAGATTGTTGATTATTTGCTTTTATGTTTTTCTTATGGATATCTATTTTTGAAGATGTAGGTTATTTTTTTGATGAATATTGATTCTGGTTTGCAGACTTCTCCTATTTCTTTTTTGGGCTATTGATTGAACCTATAATATATGGGGAATTTTCATTTGAGTCATTCACAATTTTATTTTTATTCTTGGAATTATGGTCAATTAAAAGCTTTGATAGGTTTAGTTCGGGGTTAGCTTGCTTATTCGATGGTGAAACAAGGCAAGTGGGTTCTATACTGACCATTAATGACGAATCCGAGTTCATTATTTAGCACCTCTAGATTATAAAATAAAACTATCAAAGTCCTTTACGCTTTAAATTAGAACGTAATTTTGTAAATAATTGATTCAGAAAGAACAACACTCTTATAGAATGTCCTCTTTACTAAAATATCATTGATTAAGTTTTCCTTCATTATTTTGATTTTAAAGATAATCAATTTAAATTTATTGTATTGCAAGAATATATATGCTGTTGATGGACAATCATTTAGGCATTTTTTAGACCAGTTTCTTTATAAAAAATCTTTGGATTTTTATAATTTATCGATCTGATAAGACTTTATAATCTGCAATTGGAATTAAATCCGATAAATTTTCTTAATAGGGAAGGATATTTATTGGATTAATATTCATCTCCTGCAGCATTTTTGAGAGTTTCATATAGGCTTCACTGATGTAAATATCGAACACTTTTTAAGGTTTATCAACTTTTTCAATTTTTTCAACAACTTCAATTTCTTTCTCAAGATCACAAGTTATTTCTTAATCTTGATACTAGATAGGCTTCTTGTCTTCCATCAACTACTCAGTATTGATCCCGCTTTCAACTGTTTCCTTTTTGTTCGAGGCTTGACATATTTATTTATAATACTAATTGCTTTTCTTCAGTGTTTTTATCTTTTAACTTATTTTTATTTTTTACTCCCTCAACATTTTCAGAACTTAATTGAGCTATTTACTACATAAATTCAAAAGTACTCAATAGTTTTGTAAGGGTAGGCTTGCTTTATCTTTCCAATCTTCATATAACTTCGAGAAAACAGTTATTCGTAATCCTTCGAATCTGGAGATAACTTTTGATTTGTCTATTAATTTTAGATCGATGAATTGCAGTGGATCTCATCGATTGAACGAGTAGTTGCGCACAGGTTGTATTTATCTGTAGATCTCTTTATGCTGCTATGCATTTGAAGGCCCAGTGTTTTAGTAGATGCCTTTGTGCTAAAGTTAACTCCTGCCAAAGTCTTAACTTTTTTCGGACTGAGATTAGCGCTTGGAATATTTTTTTTACCTTTTACTCCAGAGTTGAGAAACGAATAGTTTTTCATTGCTGCAAGTAAAATCAATAATATTAAATTTATATTATTTGATGATATCACTCCAATAATACAATTTATGCACCCACCTAATTGATTAATTACAGTTTTACATTCTATATCTCCAGTTTTAACTTTTTAAGGATAAATCACCAAGAAAACGATATATCTAATCTAATTTATATGGATCTTCAATCATTTTTAATTCACCAGTAACATTTAAATTGCAAATGGTAGATTATCAATTATAGGCATATAGTCTATCAGCAGACAAAAAATTATACGATTTATGATAACTTCTTTTTGCATTAACAGCATTAATCTCCTTGCTTAGTTTGGCAATCTCGACAGACGTTCATATGATGGCACTATTTACTGAGCATGCAACTCATATTCTTTTTGCAAAATGTGCACACTCTTGATTTCAAGAATATTTTGTTTACCTTTTCAAAGAAGTCGTTACTCTTAGCTTTATATTTCTTCATTAATTTCCAAGTCTATTTGAGAATGATGATAATTGCAAATCCAGCTCCTATTGCCAGCAAAATATTAATTAATTTGTTACTGATGAGGTCTTATTGAATAACAGCTATCATTCTATCCTTGCTTGGAGCGACTAAAAGAGGTTGATAGCAACTTACACCAGAAGATTAGGCGACATATTGACCCAATATTGCACAATCCGAACCTTCGGGAAGAATTAATTATTTAAGATGTTATCCTCCAAATAATGAATAGCCAAAATTATTGACGAAAGGTTCCTTTATTTTGCTAAAAAATCCTTTTCGTTTATTTAATACAATGTCCTTGGGCTTCAGAGACAGCATTCTTGTGGGAATAACTATTGTATTATGTGTTTCGAAAACACTAATATTGTGCAATTCGTCTGATATCTTCAAAAAGCTAGGCTATTTTATCCTTAATACTTTTTGGGAGAAGCGAGGACCGATTACTGTATCAATGAGTTTAGAATACACAATTTTATGATTCGAATCAAGTAAAGCTGTACATGTTTATCCAGCAGAGATCTTTCCTTTACATATTTAAAGAGTAAGATTGTTGCCTGCCATTTTCAATTTTTCAATAATATCGGACGGTTTTGTCGGAATGAGCTCTAGTATTTGATGAAGTAATTTCAATTTGCGAGTTGTTCTGATGCTATTGTGATACAGCAGATAGAAATCGACGAGAATAGCTGCTGAGAATGCTAATAATCGATAAGCCGACATTATATTAAAAATAAACTCTTCAATCAGATGAGAATATGATTTCTTTAACTTTTTATCAATAAATAAAAATCATATTCTAAAGATATGTTCGTTCTCAATTGAATACTTCCGGTAACAAGCATCTTCGTGAAAGAAGATTCTTTCATCGTCCATCTCATACAATTTAGAAGGCATTATCCCCTCGTCAATTTTGAAGTAAATCAACTCCCGACTATTGCTGAAGAGTTAGTTGTCCACCGATTCATTAGAATTCCCATCGAAATAATCTAAATGTTTAAGGTCTCTTTCTTAGAGATATTTGATTTGACAGCTTTCAGAAGATACCTAATATTTGAGTTCAGATGTTCCTTCCATTTAGTTTGTAGTATTTTTGCCAGAATTTATTGGATCTTCTTCTGATTTTATTTCAGCTAAATGTTTCTTCTGCTTTTATAACATTTTGGTCAACTTATGAATTAAAATCATCTACACCTATTCTAATGATTTTCTTCCCTTATATTTTTTGTTTAAGATGGAAGTCAATGATTTGTAACGATTCTTTACCATGTGCTCAGTTCTTGTTTCGTTTAATTACTTCACTGCCCTTGACCATTTTTTTCCATGCTTGCTGATGCAGGTAAGAAGAGTTAGGTCCTCAGATTAGGTCCATTTAGAATGAAGCTTAGCAGGATCAAGATGGTTTTTCCATTTCTAACGACACTGTTTGGGATTTCGTAAATAAATTTTATTAGATCGAAAGTACAAATCCCTGGCGATGGAGTTCCATTGGTTTTGGTAATTTTTCTATCTAATTGAAGGAATATATACTAAATTATTGACTTTAGCAGTTTCGTTTCTTCGAGAGTCCATGAGGAAGGTTTGCCATTATTTTTGATCAAAAGCATGGCCTGAAACTCGAAGAATATAGTGCTTTTATAATTAAAGATAATAGAAAAATAAGTCCAGTCTTATTCATTCTAAATAATTGTAAATTCTACTAATTCAGTAATATTTTTTTAGAAGACGTGGAGGTAAGCAAACAACAACCAAATAAAAATGCGAAGTTCGTTTTCATACCAGAATTCTTAATTGGAGGATGTCCGATGTAAATAGAATCTTAGTAAATTAAAAAAGTACTTCTGTTGTAAGATCATGAACATTTATATTATAGTCTCAGTCTTCAGTTCAGAAATCTTGAAAATTTTAACCAAATATGCTTTGTTTATTTCCGAAAGAACAGATTCGAAATTTCCCTTTAGTTTGACCTGAGTTATCAGTTTTCTAAAGTTTATATTCTCCATTGTATTTTATATATTAATTATTGATTGCAAAGTAGTGCTACTGGCATTTTCACTGGTATTTTTTTCAGCGGGAATTTTTTTCATGAAATTAATTTTTTCCTGCTCTTGAGATTGAATTGCTGGTTCATCATAGAGCTTTTGGCCTGATTGATATTTTTATCAAATAAACAACATTGGATTAATCGAAGGATAAGTGTCTTAAGTTCAACTATGGCTTTTTTGTTAATCAATTTAACTTATTTCCTGAAAGAAATAGATAAAATTTGCTCGCAATCTGAGTGAATTCTCGTTTTATTTGTACTTAAATGGCAAGAAATATTTTTTAACTATATCACCAGTTGAATCATGAATCTGACTGATTTTAATTTTTTTCATTAATTACCAGTATCATAAATTGACGTCTGTTGTGTTTATTAAGTTTTCAAAAAAATAGTCAGTGCGTTCTGTTGATTAATTTGAGGCAATTGGCAAATAAAAATAATAATCAGCATCGAAAATGCCTACAGAACAAAAGATCAAAAAAATAGGACCTTTCTGATAAATTTAACACGTATTTCTATTAATTTTAACTTTGGAAGAAAGTTGATTTTTGCAATAAATCGGTCTAAAAAGGATTGCTTAATAAAACGATGAAGGTAAATGTTAATAATACTACTAATACTAATGATAATTCAAAATATGTGGTTTAAAATCAAAAATTATTTAATTACGATATCATGAACTTCCACAACCTTTAATATAATAAAATATTTGTAAGTATAATCTGAAATAATAAATTCCTTTTTACTAAAGAATAGTAATCTAAACAATTAAAACTATTATTCAATTTCTTCTCCATTATTTTCGACATATTTATATTATCTTTATCCATCTTAAGAATCAAATGTTGATATTGGTGAGTGTTAAGAGATAAAACTGCTAGACATCATAGAGTTATGTTTGGAAAATTAATTTATCAGATATATCTGCGGCTTCCTGTTCCCGTAGTGGAGCTTTGATTAACGCTTGGAGTATATTGCGAAGAAGTTGGCTCCTTTTTCATGAAATTTTAAAGCTTCTCTTGATTTTTTACCATCATTCCTTGAAAGGTTTGCATATTGGCCAACAAATTTTTCCTATTTAACTAAATTTATACCGCCTATTATTAAGTCCATTTCCCATGCCTGATTTTTTGATATTTGGAGAATATTCACTGCATGTTAAACGAGTTAAATTGTCCGCTTACGAGTTATTTCCATGAGGCTGTTGACTAGAAGTTCTATTTGTCGTTGAGGAATTGTATAGGTTAGACGATTTATTTGTCATCATCAGATAGAAATCTATTTGAGAATAATCAATGGGATCTGACGAAAGTATCCCGCTCAAAAACTTCCATTAATTGATGACGGAATGATCTTCAGGAAAGAAGGGAGCCACGCCTTTTTCCATAAAAGCCTTAAAGGCATCCACGAGTTTTCTTTAGTTATTCATTTATGTATATAATTAATGAAATATGCCCAAATATAATGAACGCAATTGATAGTTTCTGTCAAGACGATTATTAATTTTTATCATTTAAAAGTGCATCTATCCTATTTAAAAAATAATGCGAACTCAAAATTAATTCAGAATGAATCCGCAATTTTTCGAGGAAATCGAAAGAATTCCTGCTGAATTATAATTATTATGCTTAAGGTAAGGCATTTGCAATAATAAGAACAACTATATATAAGACAAAGTGTTGATCATTTTTTCTGAATTATTAAACCAGACTTATTTAATTCTTTCAATCGTTTGTATTCCCCCTTGTACTTTTCGCACATTTTAGTTAGTTTTTAATTTTAATTTGTCAGGAAGGTATTCTGATCCCTCAAAATCTAATTTTGCTATTGATTGTAGTCATCCATTTCCATACTCAGGTGTTGACTTCGGTTTAGAACATCGTTATTCTTTCTACTTAGATTTACTTATTCGCTCAAATCTATAATTTTCTTTTACAGTCTAATCTTGATTTTATCATGCTATTATTTCTATTTTTTTAGTTATGCTGATAAAAACTCAGCTTTGTTCCTCCAAATTTATTTTGTACGCTATAATTAACTTATTATCCCTTTTAGTCTATTAATTTCCTTGCTTGCTTCATCTTTGAACTCAGGATTTTCACGGGCTTTTTAAACAAGTAAAGAATCTTCTTTCTTACTCATTTTCTATTTTTAATGTTATTGAGGTTCAGAATTTGAGTTTTCCTTACGTATCAATGCAGTTTTTAATTTACTATTCTCTTATTTGAGTTTAGAATATTTTCGTTAGAGATGAGCCTTTTCTTGAATGACTTTATTCGCTGAAATTTCCAATGCAGATACATTGTTTCGATTAGACACATTGCTGCGATTGAGTTAGTTTCCACCCGCGAAGGCTGATTGATTAAGTCTTTCATATTTTTCGATCTGTTCTTCCAATCGTTCTATCTTCATCAGTGACTTATTTAATTTTACTTAAAGTCTTTCATTTTATTCAATAAGCCCATGATTGTCCTTTTAATCAATTAGAATTTATTAATTCCCTGAAAGATTATGAAGGATGTTTTCCAAGTGTTACGTTTATAGTTGAGCGAAAGGCTACTTTTTTTTGAGGAATGCATTCTGGTTGGTTTGCCCATTATGGGCTTCTAGTGATTTCATCATGTTGATATCTTTGAAGTCTCCATCCAATTTTTATCTGATATAATCCTTCAGCCTCTGATTTTCTTCCTCAATTTTTTGATACCGATGGGAAATTGCTTGGTCTTTCCTATTCTAGAAATCAATAAAACTAGACTAAAATTCCTCTTTATTCCTAAATTTCCCCTCGATCAGTTTAGTATACGAACTGATGATATCCTCAATTTCCTGTTCCAATTTGCAACTTTCCTCATAATACACTCTTTTTTAATCCCTTTGACGAACATTAATTCCATACAACCTTTGAAGGTCCTTCCTCAGTGATTATATTTCTATTAAATAATTGATGTTATTATTGTCAATTTCCATTTTCTCTATCTTATTGATGATGGTTGAGTTTTTCAATTCCTTTTTAGCATTGAAACCTTTCATTATGAAAATAAATTCATCTTTACTCTTTTTATTCAGAAAAATTATATTTAAAAGCAGTTATTTATTAGAATTTTATTATTTCGATAGGGTTACATCCTTGTAGAGTTACATTAAAAATCGGAGAGTTTAAACTTAAAATTTTTGGCTAAAAATTATATTTATCTTTGTAGGATCTTTCGGAAATGTATTAAAGATTGGTTAACCGAGAGAGTAGTAAAATGTATAGTTAGCATTTGAGTTGCAATGTGATAATTTAATGAAATCATCAGTGACATGCAGCATGCATTGCTTAGTAATATCCTAATGATAGATATCCACGTTAAATTTGGCCTATCCAGTTGATAGAGCTTGCTAAATAGTCTATTTCAGTAAAATATCCATTTAAACTGGGCCAAACTTTAGATAAGCTGTACCTGAATATACTTGGTCTGTGCTCTAAATAATTAATGATATACAGTCACCTCGACTTGAATGATACATCCAACATCTGAAGGCTCGCATATGAATGAGTTTCCTCTGAACTCGTCTGCTTCAGAAACAATACCGTTTTTAATTCTAAACCATCGATATAGACAGGGCACTAATGCCTATTCTTCTCGCGATGTAAAGGTAGTCAGAGAAAGCAGTGTTGAGGAATCAATGTGCTCAGGAGTATGTTTAACGTAAAATTTATACTTATTAAAGTTATCAGCAAGTTTTCCTGCTTGTTTGCTGATCCAATCAACAACTTGCATGATTTATAAGGATATTAATGTAGTATTGTACGATTCAAATTTCATATGTCATCTCAAACAATTTAAATGAAGCCGAATACTTACATCTCCTTAATTATTCTGAAATTCTATCATTGCGAATATATTTATTTCGATC
>Ga0302280_1002033_pt1 | contig 16024 bp, 12 predicted proteins | sample III_Fen_E1_1_FD_198771 | JGI IMG/M metagenome (GOLD analysis project Ga0302280, IMG submission 198771) | Peat permafrost microbial communities from Stordalen Mire near Abisko, Sweden - III_Fen_E1_1 | ecosystem: Environmental > Terrestrial > Soil > Wetlands > Permafrost | place: Sweden: Abisko... | reverse complement strand
ACAACGAGGGATCCCTTTCTGAGGGCGACGCGCGTGAGACCTCCCGGCGTGACGGTGATCTTTTCTCCGTAGAGAATATAGGGACGAAGATCGACGTGTCGCCCTTCAAGACCATCTTCGCACGAAGTGGGGTGGCGTGAGAGAGAGATCGGGTGTTGGGCGATGAAGTTGCGAGGGTTTGCCCGAACTTGCTCCCGGAAGGAATCAACCTCAGCCTTGGGAGCCCATGGCCCCATGAGCATTCCGTAACCGCCTGCCTCGTTGGCTGATTTCACCACGAGTTTTTCCATGTTCTCGAGGATGTAGGCGCGATCATCAGCCTCGCTTGCAAGGAAGGTGTCAACGTTTTGCAGAATGGGTTCCTCTCCGAGGTAGTATTTGATGATCTTCGGAACAAAATAATAGACGACCTTGTCATCGGCGACACCGGTTCCAATGCTGTTTGCAAGGCTGACATTACCAGAGCGGTAGGCATGGACGAGTCCGGGCACACCCAAAAGCGAATCGGGACGGAAAATGGTGGGATCCAGGAAATCATCGTCAATGCGACGGTAGATCACATCAACAGGAACCAGTCCCGTGGTGGTGCGCATATAGACGCGTGCGTCGCGCACCACAAGGTCGCGCCCTTCCACAATGGGAATACCCATCTGACGAGCCAAGAAAGCATGTTCAAAGTAAGCACTGTTGAAGACACCCGGTGTCAAAAGTACAACGTTCGGCTGTGTGGTACTACCAAGTGAGGGAGGGGAAACATACTGGAGCACCTTGCGGAGTTCTGCCCCGTAACCGTCGACCTGCTGCACGCGAGCCGATCGGTAAAGTGCAGGAAAGGCGCGTTTGAGGGCAGCCCGGTTTTCAAGCATGTAACTGGCACCGGATGGGCACCGGAGGTTATCCTCAAGAACAAGGTAATTACCCTGACGGTCCCTGATCAGATCGGTACCGCAGATATGGATGTAAATATCCTTGGGAACATTAAATCCCATAAATTCCCGGCGGAAATGCTTGGCACCAAGAATGTAGTGCGGGGGGATGATGCGATCCTTGAGAATCTTTTGATCATGATAAATATCGTGCAGAAACAGATTCAACGCGGTGATGCGCTGAATGAGTCCGCGTTCCATCTTTTCCCATTCGTTGTTGGGGATGACACGGGGTACAAGATCGAACGGAAAAATGCGCTCGGTTCCCTGATCATCATTATAAACAGTGAACGTCACACCGCTTCGCATGAATGCCAGATCAACTGCTGTTTGCTTGCCCCGGTGTTCCGCCGGATCGAGTGAGCGCAGGCAGTCAGCAATTTTTTGATAGTGAGGCCTTATCCCCCCATCCTCAGTGAACATTTCGTCAAAAAAGTCTTCAGTTTTGTATTGGTCAAGGAGCATGGGATGGGGATGTGAAATGTCTCCCACTCGGGGAGGGGTGTTTAGGAAATAGCAAATACTGAGCCAACTAAAAATTCTCTTCTAAAAATCAATTATGATGAAGCAACTCGTTGATGGTGAATTGATAATTATCGCGAGCGTTAAGGTATTGAAGCTTTCCCTGCTTATCGATGAGCCAGAGTGTTGGCAGCACATTTATCCCGAGTTGCCGGGCTGAAGTGTTTTTCCATCCCTTGCCGTCAAAGCCCATCGGCCAAGTAATCCCGAGAGTCTTGATGGCGGCATCCAGATCCGTGCGATCCTGATCAAGACTGATGCCGATGACTTTGAGTCCCGGTACTGCCGATGCGTAGGAGGAAAAGTTTTTCATCCAGAGCAGGCTGGGCACCGATTCAGCGGCCCAAAAAACCAGGGCGACTACCTGCCCTCGATACGAGGAAAGGTCGATGGTCTGCCCATTGATGGACGTGAATGACAGATTCACGGTATTGCCGAGTTGATCCAGACGCTTGATGTCGTCCTGAAGTCGTTGATTCAGTGCCTCATCCTTACTGAGGGAAAGAGCCTTTTCGACAAGCAGACGTTTTTCCTCCGGGTGGTTATCACAGAGTGTGGCGGCTTCCGCTAGCAATCGAGAGGAGCGGCGATCATCAGGAAACTCCGAGGAAAACTCCTTGGCGCTATCTACGGCACGCTCACGACGCTGATCAGGGTCGTCGCCGAGATTTTGCCACTCCAGAGAAATTCTACGAAACATCGCTTCTGCGTGCTGCGACTCATCCGGCGCCTCTTTTTCCAAAGCCTTTAACTTGTTCAATTCTACGTCGACGATGCGCGGATCCTGCTCAAGCGATCCGAGTCTTGCCTTCGCAACGGCCAGTCTTAATTTTGACTCATAGGCATGGGGATCGTCGGGAAAGTCTCTAAGAAACGTCTCATTCACCGCGATCTGGGTCTCAAAACGCTCCTTCATGGCAGCCTTTGCTTTAAGCGGATTGGGGGAGAGATTGGTAACAGGAAGATCTAGAGCCGTTACTGTCGCCCAATCTGCATGGAGCACTGCCGTTCCAAAAAATGCAGTGATCGCGGCGATGTAAAGGGGAGGGCTCAGTTTCATGGAGTGGCTGGTTGGGGGAGCTTCAGAGCTAGCGTCACCGGGCAATGGTCGCTCGCTTCATTCCAAAAAGCGGGTCGTGCAATGCCGGAGTTCGCCGTGTCGATTTCCGGCTCTAGTTTCTTTGCCGTGAGAATGTAGTCAATACGGGAATAGAGATCAGCTGCAGCCCAATATTCCGTCCAGAGTTCCCCTCGATTATCGGTCAGTGGGAGCGGGTGCAGACTGTCAGCCCAGTCAGGTTTTCCACAGATCTGCCAGAATGACTCTTCGTTTTTGGTGTCGTTGAAATCACCCATCAGAATCAGGCGTGTTTCAGGATCGGAACGCAGGATGTCACGGATGCTGCGGCGAACCTCCTTAGCCTCGGCTATCCGCAACGCAGCCTCGTCATATTCCGCCACCTCCAGTTTTGCCTTAAGGTGCACACAGAGAATGCGCAGGCGGTATCCGGGGGATGGCTCAATGGTAACATCCAGAATGCCTCTTAGACTATGGAGAGTGACGCCGTTGACCCATAGGGGGATGTCACCACGGGAGTGATGTTCGACGATAGGAAAGCGACTTAGTAAGGCAATATGACGCGTTGTGTCATTACCTTCGAGATATTCGCTGTAGGGATACTTGATGCCCACCTTCTCAAGGCGCTGCTGAAGGTCCTGGAGTTGTTCTGGACCACCGATTTCCTGAAGGCCCAGCACATCAGGGTGGATTGTATCGATCATCCGGGTGACAGCGGTCCTCTCGGATTCCGGTTTGCCGACATTGGGGCGAAGCTTGCCGTCGATGCGGCGAGGCATCCTCAGATAGTTTTCTACATTGTAGCTGGTGATCCTGATTTCATCCGATGGATGGATGGCGTCATCACCCCGCAGCGATCCTCCGGCAAGAAGGGTCAGGAGTAGATAACCGCAAAAAAATGACGGACGAAATAACACGTTCGTCCGTAGTACTTAGGATTGCTTCTGCTCGTCCTTGGTGGTTGCCGGCGCGGAGGGTTGAGTCGGTGCTATGGTGGTGGCAGCAGTGGAGGCTGGAGTTTCGGGGGTTTTGGCAACTTCTTTATCAAACTCATCCTTGGCCTTTTTGAACTCATTTACACTCTGTCCGAGTCCGCGCGCCAACTCCGGAAGCCTCTTGGCACCAAATAGAACAAGCACGATCACCAGCAGAATGATCAAATCGGGACCGCTTGGAATGCCAAACGCAAGAAAGCCGGGGAACGAAGCGATGAAGTGCATGTTTAATAGTTACCACGCCCAGCATTGCGTGCAACAAAACTCACTCTTCCCTCAATACCTCTGTCAGGCGGCGATGGGCGGCTCGCCCAAGCACAAAGGGCTTTTCCCTGCCTTTAAGGATCATATTTTTATAGTCCCGCCCGATCGGTTCGATTTTTTCCATTCGATCCCCGTTGATCATGAGGGATCGATCCAACCTCATGAAAGGGGGGGAGGGGAGAGTTTTTTCATAATGACTCAGGTTGTGGCAGATCAGAATGGGGCGATCATCTTCGATGAATATCCTGGTAAAATCGCCCTCCGCCTCGAGTGCCACGATTTTCTCCACTGAGACAATCACGGTACGCTCGGGGGTTTTGAAACAAATGCGATCCTTGTTCTGCCACGGGGTCTCAGCGGGGGAGTTTGATCTTAGTCGCTCAAGCGCCAGGGCCATCCGTTCCGGCCTAACCGGTTTGAGCAGGTAGTCCACGGCATCCACCTCAAATGCCTCCACTGCATATTCCGAATGTGCTGTGACAAAAACAACCCGAGGCGGATTTTTCAAGTTTTGGAGCAGGGAAAAGCCACCGGCTTTCGGCATCTGGACATCAAGAAAAAGGGCGTCAGGTTTTTCCTGTTCAATTAGGCGACGGGCTTTTGAAGCAGAATCCGCCTCTCCCACGATCTGTATGTCATCGAATTCCGTCAGCAATTGCCTTAAGTGCTGGCGGGCCAGGGGTTCGTCATCAATGATCAGGACGCGGAGCATGGGAGACCTTGAAGTTTAAGTTCGGCACACACACTGCCATCTTGATGGCTGAGGGTGAACTGATTTCGTCCGGGGTATTGAATTTCCAGAAGGCGCCTCAGCGTGGAGAGTCCCACGCCGTCATGGCTGATATCATTTATTGTTCCGGTATTTGTAACGGAGATGTGGAGAGTCTTCCCTTCCTTCGTTGCGCGGATGCCGATCTTGAGTGGAACATCGGCTTGCCAGTCGGCATGTTTGACGGCGTTTTCAACCAGGGGTTGGAGAAGAAAGCTGGGCACCCGGGTACGGCGAGCGGCATTCGTTGATTGCATGGAGACCTGAAGATGCTTCCCAAAACGGGCTTTCTCGATCTTCAGATAGGAGGTCATGGCATCGAATTCCTCAGCGAGAGGAGAAGTATCCATCTCCCGATGATCCAAGAGGTAGCGAAGATATTCGGAGACATCGTGCACGAGTTCCGAGGCAGTGGCAGGGTGAGGAACGATTTCTGCAGCAATGCCGTTAAGGGAGTTGAAGAGAAAATGAGGATCGATGCGGTTACGAAGGAGTTGGAGTTCCAGATTGCGAGCTTCTGCGCGGGATTCTCTCCTCCGCAGCATTTCCGTGTAAGCCCTTAACTTCGCTCTCAGCCCGTAGTAACCAAGTCCCCATGCCACGAAGAGAAGCCAAGTAAATTCGAGACGATGGGATAAGGCGATCCATCGTGGCAGATCGGGGTTTCCCCAGGCCATTCTGTCGACAAGATTCTGGGCTATTTCCGTCTGCACAAAGGCTGCGACAAGGCTGCAGAGCACCACGATCAGCATTGTTTTAAATTCAAAGAAATCTCGCAGGAGTGTCCTGCGATAGACCTCCCTGAGAAGGGCGCTCAGCGCCAACGCCAGGATAAGGTTGACCAGCATGAGTGCCAGACCCGCCGGAAGATTCGGGTAGAAATAGACCTTGGTCGGGAGGCAGATCAGACCAAAAAGTAGCCACGCGGAAAAATTCAGCTTCCAGAAGGAGAGGGAGATGAAGAGTTTTTTTCCCAGCGTGGATTTTATGGTGCGCATTCTCTGCAGCGCATCCTTGTGGGTGCCCCGGTTGGCGTCAAATCATTGTTCTCGACGCAGGTTTTGTGGCGATCCCGCCGATTCAACGAGTATTTGAGTCGATTCATCGAATTCCCCTCCCTTTAGTGAACATATGGTGCGACTGGGTTGACTAGATATCCATGAAAACATACCTGCCCCCCCGTCGTCGTCCCGAATCCCAATCAAGATTCAAAAACAAAACTTCTTTTCGCCATTGGATTAAAACCGTGGCATTATTTATTGTGTTCGGCACCTGCTTAGCGGCAGGAGGCTCCGCAAGGGCAGCTAGTGTTTCGGCTAGCTGGAGTGTTTCTCCATGGTCGGGAGGCTACACTGCTTATCTCAATATCACGAACAACGGGACGAATGCCATCAGTGGCTGGACGGCAAAACTTAAAACCACGCAACAGGAAACCTCGGTGTGGAATGCCACTGTTACTGGCCCTGTTGCTAGTGTCTACACATTGACTCCCGCAAGCTGGAACTCGATCATTCCTGCAAAAGGTGGAAGCGTTACGGTTGGCTTTACCTTCAATGGCACACCTCCAAAAGCACCGAGCTCTTTTTCGATCAATGGACAAGCTGTCGCCCTAAAAGTTATCTCCTCTCCAACGCCCACTCCGACTCCGAAGCCAACGGCAACGCCTTCACCCACAGCAACACCTGTTCCTACTGCAACTCCGAAGCCAACAGCGACACCAGTCTCCACGCCGACACCCAACCCAACGGCAACGCCCGTGCCGACTCCAACGGCAACACCCGTTCCTTCACCCACGGCAACACCAACCCCGAGCGCAACCGCGTCGCCAACACCATTGAGTTCGAAGGGACATCAACTCACCGGGTATTTCCCAAGTTGGTCTGATAGTTGGTATGCCTATCTCGATTGGTCAGGGAAGCCGATGACAGATGCCCAACTTCTTGCCGCCAGTAAGTTGGCACAAGTCAGCAGTACGCCTTATACGGATGTCTATCTTGCTTTTGCGGTCCCCAACTTTGCCTGGTCTGGTCTGACAAACAACACATGGACGGGTACAGGGTTGAGTTTCTCAGCTGCTCCTCAGGATGTGGCCCAGTCCATTCGACTGCTTCACAATGCAGGGCAGCGCGTGGTGCTTTCCGTCGGCGGCGCCACCTATAGTTCTGGATGGGCGGCACTTGCTGCTGATGCCGGAAAACCGATGGGAACTGGTACGGCTCCCATTAAAACGGCTTTGGCTCAATTCATTGTCGATATGAAGATCGATGGTCTCGATGTGGATTATGAAATCGATGGAACAACTGCTGCCAACATCACTCAGTATGCACAGGCCATCCAGGCGATGCGTGAAGCTGTTGATGCAGCAACTGCCATGGATGGGAGATCGCACCTCCTTGCCTTGGCAGCGTGGTCCACGGGAGCTGACTACACAGCTCAATCACCCAATCCGACCAACCCGGCTTTGATTTCATACTGGGGAGGATCAGCCGGTCGGGAGCGCATGACCTTTATCACGAAGGTTGCGTCCGGAAGCTATGCCGGGAGTCAGGTAGGCACTCTGCTCAATGTTGCCAATGTCATGGCCTATGATGCGGGTTATCAGCACTATGACGAGGTGCTTGCCTATGACCAATACCGGCAGCTGTTACCTTCATCCACGACCGTTTCGATGGGTCTCGAAATTCCTCCGGAATCATGGGGCGGTGCTGTGCTTCTCATTAATAACGCGGATGCCGGACAGGCAGGAACGGTCGTTTTGGCCGATCAGTATGGAAATGTCTTGAATGCCCCACACGCCGTTGAGCGATTAGGCAAACATGTGCTTTCCAACACGGTGAATGCCAATGCCGGTGACGGTTTGATGGTTTGGGATCTGCTTTTGACACAGTCAAGTCAGGTGACGACACCTTCCGGTGGCGTTGCCACTACAGCGACTCCTTCGACGATTGCTGCCGAAGCGGTTGCACTCTATGGCGGTGCTGTAAATCCGACGCCAACACCAACCCCAACAGCAACGCCCACACCTTCTCCAACGGCTACACCGACACCCACTGCAACGCCTGCGCCGACAGCAACCCCTGTACCCACGGCCACGCCGACACCTGCGCCTACTGCAACGCCTACTCCTTCACCGAGTGCGACACCTGTGCCAACAGGCAGTGGGGTGGTGACCAGTGGTCAGATCAATTTTCACTACTATTATGGCGTGAGTCCGACTGCTGCGCAGGATGTATTGATTCTGACTGGTGACAATTACACCGACCTGATCATGTCGAACCTCATTGCAGGAGTGATGTATGGACATCTGATTTCGGAATTCACCCCCGGCATCCAGTTCAACAAGGATTACCTTTACGGATCGATCTTCGGGCAGCTCCTTCAGGAAAATCTTGCCACGGAATATTACACCAACAGCAGCCCTTATCTTGATCCATCATCCGATCAGCAGGCTGTTATGGGAACAGGGCAGGGTGGGCCCTATCAGATCAACAATTATGCCGCCGACATGGTTGCCGGAACCTATGCCCCGGCAGGATTCTCCCTGATCAACTATGTGGCGATTCAGAAGAATATTGGGTTCACGATGAGTAATGCCGCCACCCAGTACAGCAAGCCTACACCAGCTTCCTTCAATGACAAATACTACGGCCCTATTCTGACGGCTTACTTCCATTTCAATGACTTTAAGGCGCTCCAGTACATCGGAGGTAATACCAATAGTGCCGGTGCCTATCAGCTCTGGGCATCCACCAATTATAATTGGACGCCTGCCTGGCAACCCTCCTTTGCCAACGCCGTGAACTCCTTCGAGAGTCTTCCAGGAAGCCAGCTCGATATTCTCCTGAATGTCGCCTACAACGCAGGCTATTACGCACAGCTCTTTGTCAATGATTCCGTGGCAAGTACAAGTTCGACGCCAGCTACGGTCTCCTCATTCAACAGCTATACCAATGCATGGGGTGGCGATTCCTACCATCAGTATCCGTATCAGGTCCGTGGTTATCTTGATCAACTTTACGATATCCCAACTCCAAATTCGAATAACCTGAACAACGTCGTGACTCCAAATAATCAGGTCGCCTTTAATCTGGGGACTCTGTCGGGAGTCTTCAGTAAGGTTTTCCAGACGATGGCCTATGTGGATCCTTCCGGGAATTACAATTATATCACAGATGCCCAAGCCACGACAGCCTTCACTGCTGCCATGAATTCAGCAGGTCTGAGTAGCGCAAATACGCTCAATCTGAGTGCCGCCTCAGATCGTGCGACGATCTTCGCGATCATTGAAAGCGCGATCAGTAATCTGGAGAAAAACCTCAATATTTCCTTTAGTGCCACCACGCTGAATCAGCTCTAAAAAGCGAAATTTACTACCCTTCGGAGAAAAAAATCTCTCCGGAGGGTAGTTTTTTTGTGAGTGGGGGTTGTCGGGGAAGGAAACTGGCACCATGATGCTTTCCTGATTTCCCAGCACATGATTTCGTCCCGAGTTTATCTTATCTTTGCGCTTTGCTCGGCTGTTCTCCGTCTGCAGGCAGCAGATCCTAATCCGCAACCCAGCATGTATGAGAGGATAACGAAATTTTATGCCTGGAATGATCCCAAAGCCCCCAAGGCGTCTTATCAGGGAAAGACATTCGATACGGGCGCAAGTTATTCCGGGAAGACCTTCAAGACAGATGAGTATGCAGGGGTGAAGGAATTTGGTTCCAAGCCATTTTTAAGCAGAACCTTTGATGGAGCAAAAAAAAGCTGGATGGGGCAACTCCTGTTTCATGAGAAAAAGCTTCCAGAGAATTTAAGTGGAGAAAATCGGGATGCGCTAAAAACGTTCGCATCCAAGGATATTCCACTCAAGAACTTCGGTGATTTGGACAAGAAGAGCGGATTCTCTACAAAAGAGGATTTTGCCACACGCGAAATCAAACCCAAAGCGGCATCTCAGGGTGCCATCGATGCTGATCAGCAACTTCAGGCGAAGATCAAAAAGGGACTTTCCATTGACGATGTCAGAAAACTGCTCAACAAAGGGCCCTGATTCTGCTCATCTTACCTTTTTCGATATTCTATCCATGATTTCCTCCTTAGAACAACTCACCCCGCTTCTCTCCGGTTGTGCCCAGGTTCTGAGCAAGGACGAACTCAAGGCCAAGCTTGATTTGGGACGCCCTCTTCGGGTGAAACTTGGTGTCGATCCCACCTCTCCCGACATTCATCTCGGGCACACGGTCGGGTTGACTAAACTGCGCCAGTTCCAGGAACTGGGCCATGAGGCCATTCTCATCATTGGTGATTTCACTGCGATGATCGGCGATCCGAGCGGCCGATCGGTAACACGTCCTCATCTCTCCCACGATCAGGTCATGGAGAATGCCAAGAGCTACCAGACACAGGCTTTCAAAATCCTTGACCCCGAACGGACGACCATCCGCTTCAACGGCGAGTGGTTTGAGGCCATGGGTTTTGAGGATGTGATCAGGCTCAACAGCCGTGTCACCCTGCAGCAAATGCTCCAGCGCGAGGATTTTCGTGACCGAATCGATCGCAAACTCCCGGTGCGAGCCCATGAGATCCAATATCCGATCATGCAGGGATGGGATTCAGTCGTCATCCGTGCTGATGTCGAATTGGGCGGAACCGATCAGCTTTTTAACATACTCGTAGGCCGCGATCTCCAGCATGAAGAGCATCAGCCCCAACAGGTAGCCATGATGCTTCCTATTTTGACAGGTCTCGATGGCGTGCAGAAGATGAGCAAGAGTCTGGGGAATGCTGTCGGCGTCGCCGAAGCACCAGGGGAAATGTTTGGCAAGCTCATGAGCATTTCCGACGAGCAGATGGGTGACTACTACCGACTGCTGCTTCAGGAGGAACTCGTGGCGTCTATGCATCCGATGGAGGCCAAGAAAGCGCTGGCAGAGCGGCTGACAACCCGCTTTCACTCGGCAGCCGAGGCGCGGCATGCCCGAGAGGAATTTGAACTCCGTTTTTCGAAAAAGAACCTCATTGATGCGGATCTCCCCACCTATGTCCCTCCTGGCGATTTGTCCATGAATGTAATCAGCCTGAGTTGTGCTGCGTTCAAGGATGTCTTCGGAGTTACAAAATCTAATAGCGAGATCCGCCGACTTGTTGAGGGAGGAAGTGTTTCTTGGCGGGGTGAGAAAGTGACCGATCCCAAAACTGTCATCACCATTGAGGAACCCGGAGTCTTGAAACTCGATCGTCGGAATGCCGTGAGGATCGGGTGAAGTTATCAATTCTGTCCACCTCTCATTGTGACAATTTCTCCATAAAAGGAGATGAGGCTTGCCCAAGCCTTGTTTGGAATGGCATGGATGCTTGATTGCCATGACGATCAATCCCTTTGGAAAAATCACTCCTGCCAAGCTTTCGAAAGCTAAACAGGCCGCCTCGAAGTCAGTGACCGAGCATGAGCAGAGGCTTCTGGATGTTTGCTGCAAAGCCAACGACGAAGCCCTTACAATTCTAAAGAGCCGGGAGGAAGGACTTTCAGATCTTGAAGTGGAGATCAGCCGCGAAACCTGGGGAAGTAATGATCTTGGGCAGAAAAAGAAAAATGGTTTTCTCGTGGAAATTCTGTTGCGTTGCAAAAATCCGCTGGTGATCCAGTTGCTCGTGATCGCCGCCATTTCTCTGGCGACCGGTGATCCGGCCTCATGCACCATTGTCAGTCTCATGGTGGTGATCTCCGTCGGGCTCTCTTATTATCAAGAGAGTAAGTCGGGAAGGGCTGTGGAGAAGCTCAACGCCATGGTGCAGACCAACTGCCATGTCATCCGTGATGGAAAGGAGGTCGAAATTCCCATGTCGGAGATCGTGCCGGGGGACATCGTTTCCCTTCAGGCCGGCTCCATCATTCCTGCCGATCTGAGACTTCTCTCGGCCAAAGATTTCTTTGTCAGTCAATCTTCTCTGACCGGTGAATCAATGCCGGTGGAAAAAATCGCAGAACCGCCAGCGACTCCTTCCAAGGCAGTGATCGAGATGCCCAATGCCGTCTTTCAGGGAAGCAATGTGGTGAGTGGTGCCGCAAGAGCTCTTGTGATCAATACCGGTGTACGTACTCATTTCGGTTCGATTTCAGAAAAGCTCGGCGGTGCCCCGGTGCTCACGAGCTTCGACCGCGGCATTGCCGGATTCACCTGGCTGATGATCCGTTTCATGATGGTCATGGTCAGTGTGGTCTTTCTGATCATTGGCCTGACGAAGCATGACTGGGCGGATGCCCTGATGTTCGGTCTGGCAATCTCCCTTGGAATGACGCCTGAGATGCTCCCCATGATGATTGCCGTCAATCTGGCGAAGGGTGCGCTCGCGATGTCAAAAAAGAAGGTGATCGTAAAGAAATTGCATGCGATTCAGAATTTCGGCGCGATAGACATCCTGTGTACCGACAAGACGGGCACACTGACACAGGATCGCGTGATTCTGGAGAAGTATGTCGATGTAACCGGAAGGCAGAGCGAGGATGTCCTCCGCTACGCCTATATGAACAGCTACTACCAGACGGGATTGCGTAATCTTCTGGACCGTTCGGTGCTCTCCCACACTGATCTCGATGTCGATCGCGGCTGCAAAAAGGTGGACGAAATTCCTTTTGACTTTCAGCGCAAGAGGATGTCGGTTGTCGTCGATTACGAGGGGGACCATGTGCTCATCTGTAAGGGGGCCGTGGAAGATATCTACAAGTGCTGTACGCATTATCAGGTCGATGACGAGGTCTACATGATGATCGACCTGATCAAGAATGATCTCATCGAAGAATTTGAGGCTCTCAGCCGGGACGGATATCGCGTGCTTGGGATCGCTTACCGGGAGTTTCCACGCGAAAAAGGGACTTTTTCCATTGCTGATGAAAGCGATCTGACTCTGCTCGGTTATATCGCCTTCCTGGATCCTCCCAAGGAAACAGCGCAGAAGGCCATTGCCTCGTTGGCCCGTTACGGTGTCGCCACGAAAATCCTCACGGGAGACAATGCTTTGGTTACGCGCAAAATCTGCAAGGATGTTCACCTCGATGCGGGGGAAATCATTACAGGGGATCAATTGATTGATCTTAACGAGGAGCAGTTGGGAGATCTTGCTGAGAAGACAAGCGTCTTCGCCCGTCTCTCTCCGGCCCAAAAGGAAAGCATCATTCTGGCCCTGCAAAAACGAGGCCATGTGGTCGGGTATATGGGAGACGGCATCAATGACGCCCTTTCCATGCGCGTGGCCGATGTGGGCATCTCGGTTGATACGGCTGTTGATGTGGCCAAGGAATCCGCCGACATCATCCTTCTCGAAAATAGCCTGATGGTTCTGGAAGATGGCATTCTGGAAGGACGCAAGGTCTTCGCGAACATCATCAAGTACATTCGCATGGGGGCGAGTTCCAACTTCGGCAACATGTTCTCGATGACCGGCAGCAGTTACTTTCTGCCGTTTTTGCCAATGGCCTCGATTCAGGTGCTGGTGAACAACCTTCTCTACGATTTCTCACAACTTGGGATTCCTTATGACAATGTTGATGAGGAGTTCATGCTCAAACCGAGGAAGTGGGATATCGGCAATATCCAGAAATTCATGATTTTTGTCGGACCGACCAGTTCGATTTTCGACTACACGACCTTTGCATTGATGCTTTTCTTCTTTAAGTGCAACAATCTTGCTCTTACCGCCCCAGCTCATCTTCTGGGGCGCTTTCCTGGTGGAGCACAGGTCGTCGCTGACAAGACCTACGCCGCCGCCCTCTTCCATTCTGGATGGTTTGTCGAATCGATCATCACGCAGACCCTGATCGTCCATGTCATTCGTACCCGAAAGATCCCCTTTATTCAGAGCACAGCCAGTCCCGCGCTCTTCCTATCGACGATAACGATCATCCTCATTGGCTCTGCCATTCCATATATTCCGCCGGTTGCGACCTATCTCGGCATGGTGCCGCTGCCTCCCATTTACTGGGCCTTCATTGCCGCCACCATGCTCTGCTATGTGACCCTGACTCATTCGGTGAATGCATGGTTTGCCAGGAGGTTCGGAATCGGTTAATCACCAAGGCCTCAGATCTCCATGAAAGCACTACTCAATGCCCTGCAGGAGGGTCGTCTTGTCGAACTACCTGATAATGTCAAACACGATGCGCTGGAGTTTCTTGCCACGCTGATTGAGGCTATTCCAGAAGTTCCTGACGATGATGGTGTCACGGAGAAGGCGCTTGCGCGCGAGGCTCTGCACAATACCGGCATCGGCAAAGGATGGGCCTGTCCGCACGCCACCACAGAATACGATGGTGAACTCCTCTGCTCTATTGGTTGGAGTCCGGATGGGGTGCAGTACGGATCACCGGACGGGATCCCGGTGCATCTTATCGTGATGTATTATGTGCCGGATTCCCAGCGCAACGCCTACCTGAAGGAAATTTCACAACTCGCCAAGGCGATCTACCAGAATGAAGATCTTCAGAAACTTCAGGAACTGACCGAACTTTCCGAGGTTCGGCACGCCCTGCTTGATGCCATCACTCATGCCATCGAGTCGGTGACTCCCGAATCTCGTGCGCGTATGATCCAATTGGAGGTGCGCCATGCAACGGCGGAAGCCTCCGCTGATCACGGGGCACCGATCTCTCTAGATTCCATCGCCCACTCCATTCTGCCTGTCTCCGTTCTTGTGATCCCTGGGGCAAAACCCGTGGTGCTTGCTCAGGATCGCGCGATCGTTGAGGTTATCGAGTCGATCCTCACGCTCTCCGATGATCTCGAAAAATCAGGCCACTCCGCCAAGGGAGAGATTAATATCGTTCTGCGAGCAAGTGAGCATTATGCGCCAGATCGCATTCTTCACGAATGTATTGCATTCCGAGGGGCCACGAAGCCCGCGTAGGAAGGGAATGACCTGAAAGTTAAAAGTGGGAAGGTGGGAAAGTAAAAGGTTGGGAGATCCGATGATCTCCACTCTGCGCCTTTGCGCGAGTTTCCTCTGTTTTCAGGGCTGCTATTACAAATCTGGGTTTTACTTTTTCCCCTCTTGGTTCCTATGCCAGTAGGCGACTCTGGCGGTGATACCACAGAAGAGATGCCAGGGGATGGTATCCGCCTGGGTGGCGACTTCTGGCGCCGTGATTTCTTTGCCTTTTTGGGGGCCCACAAGAACGGCTTCATCTGCGATGCTGACCGATCCCGCACGGGAGATATCGACTATGATCTGATCCATGGTGACGCGTCCCAGCACGGGACAATGTTTTCCATTGATGAGTACGGTGGCCCCTTTTCCAGAAAGTTGGCGTGGGTACCCGTCGGCATAACCAGCGGGCAGGACGGCAACCTTGAGCTTGCGTGGTGCAAGGTAGGTGCTGCCGTAGCTGATACCGTGCCCCTTTGGAATCTCGTTCAGCAGAGTCACAGATGCTTTCCACCGGAGAACAGGTTTCAGCATTTTTTGCATCCTAGGAATCGGTGAGATTCCATAGAGAAGGAGTCCGACCCTGACGAAGTCATGCGAGTTTTCCGGATGGAGGATCGTGCCTGCTGAATTCAGCACATGGACGGGGACATCCGGTACCAGTAAACGAAGTTCCTGAACGATGTGTTCGAAGCGTTTGAGCTGTCTCTTGGTAGAGACATCGTCACTATCAGCAGAAGGGAGGTGGGATGAAATGCTGTGCAGGGTTAGAGGCAGTTTGGTGATGGCCTTCACGATTGCCTCTGCTTTCGCTGGATGCGCTCCAAGGCGTCCCATCCCCGTATCGATCTTGAAATGGATCTGCGGCAGTGGGGAGGTTTTTGGCCGTATCTTTAAGGCTGCCTTCGCAAAGAGTTTCGCTTCCTCAAGCGAGGAAATCGTCGGGATGAATCCATGAGCGGCGATCTCCGCATACTCTGAGGGGAGGGCGGCACTCAGCAGCATGATCGGCTTTGATTTCTCCGTCTCACGAAGTTGGAGTGCCTCACCAAGGGAGGCGACTGCGAAGATGGCGATTCCCTCGCTCAAGGTCGTGGCGACCTCATTGAGACCGTGGCCATAGCCGTTGGCCTTGACGACTGCTATGATCCCGGCGCGTCCGGCAAGCTTTTGAACCACCTTCAAATTGTGGCTCAGGGCTCCATGGTCGATTTCAACCCAGGAGCGTCTGGGAAGCTGGGGAGTAGGAACGGCACTCTTTCGGGACATCGTTGCAGTATGGGATAGGGAATCCCTTCGGAAAAGCCCCTGATTCAATATTTGAAGGCAAATCAGCGTTTCCCTTCGGGAGGTCTCCTGATAATGTTTTCAGATGAAGATCATCGTCACAGGGGGAGCTGGGTTCATCGGTTCCCATGTGGTTAGCGCCCTGGCCGAGGCCGGTCATGCGGTGAGTTTGCTGGATGATTTCAACGACTTCTACGATCCGGCGATCAAACGGGAGAATGTCGCAGGCTTTCCCCAGTCTGTTGAAGTCGCTGAACTGGATCTGCGTGACTGGGAG